>OGZC01000741.1_pt1 | contig 18657 bp, 10 predicted proteins | sample 1576751 | NCBI WGS metagenome assembly OGZC01 (sample SAMEA3541486, study PRJEB24748) | human gut metagenome | biome: human gut; feature: human-associated habitat; material: faeces | place: China | collected 2012
AATACCGGAAGAAGCCGCAGCCCAAGAACCTGTCTGCTCGACGACTCCCAAAAAGAAAGTGCGTCAGAACCGCAACATGTTGGATGGCCTTCCTGTAGTGGAGATTGTCATAGAACCCGAAGGAGTCGATCCGGATAAATACAAGCGCATAGGCGAGGAACGCACACGTACACTTGAATTTGAACCGGGCAAATTATACGTAAAAGAGATCATACGTCCCAAGTATGGCCTGAAAGACAATATAAGTTTGCCTCAGGGGCATCAGGGCAGTGTTATTATAGCCCCTCTTCCGCTATTGCCTATCTACAAGGGACTTCCCGGTGCCAGCCTGCTCACTGAAATCCTCTTGCAAAAATATGAATATCATGTACCATTCTATCGTCAGGTGCGTGAGTTTCACCATTTAGGCCTGAAGATCTCGGAAAACACGCTTCAGGGGTGGTTCAAACCTGCCTGTGAATTACTTAAACCTCTCTATGAAGAGTTGAAGAAACAGGTATTGAAGGCCGACTATATCCAGGTGGACGAAACGACATTACCGGTTATCAACAAACAGAATCATAAAGCGGTTAAGGAATACTTGTGGATAGTCAGGGCGGTTATGGATGGATTGGTCTTCTTTCATTATGATGACGGTTCCCGCTCACAGGAAACAGCCTGGAAATTATTACAAACCTTCAAAGGATATCTTCAAAGTGACGGCTATGCGGCCTACAACATCTTTGAGGGTAAGAAAGAGGTGTGCCTTGTCGGATGCCTTGCCCACATAAGGCGACATTACGAGGTTGCCAAAGAAGAGAATGAATCCCTGGCCGGATATGTTCTGGCTCAAATACAGCAACTCTATCGGATCGAACAGATTGCCGACCAGGAGGAACTCACTTATGAGCAACGCATGCTTAGAAGACAGGAACAGGCACTTCCCATACTTGAGCAACTGGAAAAATGGATGGAAACAGCCTATCCGAAAGTGCTTCCTAAAAGCCGGATGGGGCAAGCTATCGCTTACGCGTATCAACTTTGGCCACGTATGAGGAATTATCTGAAAGACGGCAGGCTTAAAATAGATAATAATCTGGCCGAAAATGCGATTCGTCCGATAGCCTTATCAAGAAAAAACTTCTTATTTTGTGGAAACCATGAAGCCGCGCAGAACACTGCCATAATCTGTTCGCTCTTGGCATCATGCAAAGCCTCCAACATTAACCCCCGGGAATGGCTCACGGAGGTGATTGCACTATTGCCGTATTATGCAGCCAACAAGGAGAAAGACCTAAAAGAGCTGCTACCCCATTGCTGGGAATCGGGAAACTCCAAAGAACTCTAATAATACTCTAACGAAAAACAAGAATATAAATACAGAATCACTATAGCTTTGTTCGATTTGCTATAGCGATTCTTTTTTATACGGGTACTTTATCGGGGGCTTACAATAGTTTAATAAAATGGAGAACTTTATTCAGCTACACTCCACAATCTTACTGACTTAAATTCTATATTTCTACAGATATCTGAGAAAGATACTACCCAGCCTACGGTAATAGTTTTTTCTTCTGTTAGTTCAAATATAGGTAAGGCAGATGTTTTATTAGTATGTTCTGACTCAAATTTGAGGTAAGAGAGGATAATGTCTGACTTTTCCAATTCTTCATTGTCAGGTAGTGATTCGCCTTGAGCTACAGCAAAATGGATATTGGTACTGCCAGAACCTATATTTGCGGCGTTTTTTACTTCGATACGCATTTCATACTTTCCTTCTGGTAAAGTAAATGTTTGCCAGATCTTTCCGTTGTCATAATATCCCTGACTCCATTGTGTTGTTTCGAACTGAATTGTTCCATCGTTATATTCTGTGAAGCCGGCACCTCCATTGGCATTTTTAGTTTCCATAACTTCATTCCATTTCCAATCGTAAGGTTTTCCCCATTTATTGTTTACATCATATCCTCTAAATGGATATCCGGCATTCTTAATATAAAGACTGGTTAGGTCTTTTGTAATGCCAATGTAACTTTGGGAAGGCAATGTAACTTCTTTATATTCTGTAACAAATTCGTCCAAGGAAGTTGTTGTCGGTTTATATATACTATTGTACCGGAGTATTCCATCAGCTTTAAAATTGTCGAGTTCTGTTGTAGTCTCGTCAACTGAAATATATTTCGAGCCTAAAGTTCCGTCCTGACGTTCATATTCAAGGTTACAGCCTACTAAACCGTCTCCTCTTGATATATTCCAATTCAGTTTGGCTGCCCATATTCTTTCTGATTGTCCACTTTCATTTACAATTTCTTTTTGTTCAGGAGAGATACTATGTAAAATCCGGTTGGTTAATGCTTGTTGGTATAGTTCGCCATATGCATAAGCAGATACCTCTGTCGGGATAGATGTGTTGTTTTTGGGATCATAGGTGACTATCGAGAAGTCATATTGTCCTTCTGTTAAATTCTCTAACATAAATTCGAAGGTTTCTCGTGGTTCCGTACGTTCTATTGGAAACTCTTTAAACTTTTCTTCCAATGTAATAGGATCTTTGTAACTGATAACACATTTTACCTGATTTACACCGTACATCATTTTTCCTTCTATTTTGATTCTGTTTTTTCCAGTAAAAGCTTTGAGTGAATCAAGTTTTCCTACATAGATTTTTTCTCCCTCGTCTAGATAAGGCTGAATGCCATCCAGCATGCCATTACATGAATAGAAAAAGCACAGGATACTACAGAGAATCAATATATTTATTTTTTTCATACTTTTGCTTTGTTAAAAGGTTATTGTATCGGGGTTCCGTAGAACCAAAGTTGCTGCATAACTACCAATCCGGCACCGTCATGAGTAGAAAGTATTTTAAATCGAATGTATCTTACTGGAGGAATATCTGCCGGAAATTCAAATTCTTCTCCTTTACTAGCATATGTTATATCTTCTTCTGAATTTGAACCGGCGGGCCATCCGGAAGGTTTTATGCTTTCACAATCTGCCAGTTTGGTCCATCCGTCCCAACTTCCGTCCGAAGATGGTAAATCAGAACGTCCCCATACTTCCCATTCTTTGATAGCACCTGCACGATAGTAATAACTACCTCCCATGGAGCGTTGCCATGAGGTGAAGCGGCTTAATTGAGCGGTTTGACCCATATCGAATGTAAACCATACAGGAAACTCGGAAGGATTAAAGTCATAACCGTGAGCATAATTCCAACTGTTTAATCCATGATCTCCATTGAATAAAGACTCCAAAGTATGACCTGCGTTGTCCATCTTTATATCATTGGCTAGATAGAAAGTTTTGAATTTGGTCAAATCCAATTTTTCTTCATATAGTGGTGTCAAGGTTGTTAAGTATTCTTCTGACTGGTTATCATATAGATCGCGGACACGAACTTTAAAATCATGTGGTTCGGCAGAGAACCCTCGGAGTGTAAAGCCGATGTTTTTTACAGAAGTATATTCTGTATGTTCTATATTCCAATTACCTTTTGAATCTTTTGTAGATACATCAAAGATGAGATAGTTTCTGCCTCCATTTGTAGTATGTATATAAATACCTCCGAATGTAGGATTTACCTCTATTTCTTCAATGGCAGTAAGGTATGCCGGTTTTCCAGGTACTATTTCGGTGATGATAGCTTCTCCTTCTTTCTCCATTTTGTTAACGGCTGAGATTACTAGTTTTTTCGGATTCGTATTTCCGAAACCTTCTATTGTCGTTTCATCAGTATAGAGAGAAGCACGTGCTTCCATTTCTTTTCCATTGTCAAGTGTATATTTTATTTTGATATACAATAGATCTTCGTCTGTTGGAGCAATGAATTTCAATGTCACTCCACCAGGAATTTGTTCATAGGAAGTCACTTGTACTGTACCAGGAGCATGTCCACTGCCATCCCCATAAGGTTTATGAGTTTCTACATCTTCGCAACTGTGTAGCAATACATATATAATATAAGATTCTTTTTTTCATTGTTTTTCGATGTTTATAATTACCATCCATACGTTTGAATTAATTTGTCGTCTACTTGTAAGTCTTGTTTTTTTATAGGCCACAAATAGTCTTTAGTTGTAAATGCGCGAGGAACAAAGAGAGTTGTGACTTTATAAAAGTCTTCCTCTATTTCTCCTTGTACGTTCCATCCTTTAATGGATTTACTCAGTTCTTTTGAAGCGTCTTTCCATCGTCTGAGATCATTGTATTGATGTCCTTCCAACGCAAGTTCAATTTTACGTTCCTGTTTGATGATACTTCTCATCCCATCTTTAGTTTTAGGTTTGGTAGGATCATTGCTGTACTTTTCCCATGCTACTCTGACATCTCCTATATCTTCGGTCTGTCCAAGTACACCTTTTTTCAATCCAGAACGTTCGCGTACCTTCCGTAGGTATGTATAAACTTCTTCCGGTACATTATTATCACCTTCTGTAGCTTCATTAAGTGATTCTGCATACATTAGATACAAGTCGCCTAATCTGATAATAGGGAATGGGTATTCGTAGACTACTTGTGAAGATTGAGTTATAGCATTTTGATAATATACTACTTTTTTAGCGAAATAACCTGTAATGGAGTAGTTAAATCCCCATTTGTTTCCAGAGTTTCTTCCATATTTACCATCTACATAATTCAAGTCATTGACATCTGTACGTCCGTTACCATACCAAGTGGAACCATCGAAACCGAGAGACCCGTAGAAGCGGGGTTCTCTGTTGAAGTGAAGTACGGCAGTGGTCCAGCCTGTTCGCATGTTATATTTATCAGCACTAGTCACTTGTCGGGTTGTGTAACGATTATCATAGTTTCCGTTTGTTAACCATTCTTTGTCTTCGTCAATGGGCACTCCATTTTTACTGTAAAATTGTTCTGCTGTTTCCAGTGTAGGAGCATATACACCTGCTGCCCTGCTTTGCAAAATACCTCCTGTCACTTCACCGTTTCCACTACCTTGTTTTAAGGAAGGAAGAATACAAGCCATAGAGAGGTTCTGCAATTCGTTAGTACCTTGTTTGCCTACACTCCATACCAATTCGGGGTTAAAACGTTCTGTTACCGTCTGACGGATATTCATACTGTAAAATATTTCTTCGGGTAAATCCTGACTATAAGACATATCCATGCTACAATCGTAAAGCTTGCATCCGTTGGCTTCTGCTGATTCGATTGCCGCTTTGCAGGCTTCCGCGGTTTTTACCCATTTTTCACGGCTGAATTCTTGATTGATGAGCGGTTTTCCTTCTTTATTTCTAAAGTTTGCATACTCCTTGTTGCCATTGAAGAGAGGACTGGCTGCCCATAATAGGATTTTGGCTTTTAGGGCGAGTGCGGCAGGCTGCGTCAGACGTCCCATTTCAGTAGCTTCCATAGTGATGACCGGCGGAAGGTCTTTGTAAGAGTCATCTATTAATTTTACCATAAAGTCTACTACCTGGTCTACCGGCATACGGGTTACTTTTACTCCTTCAGACGAAGTTGATACGGGGAGAGCTTCGTCTACAATAGGGATAGGGCCGTAGTGCTCAAACAAGAAGAAATGATAGTAGGCTTTCAGTACATTTACTTCGGCTATCCATCTCTTTCGTTCCGAATCCGTCAGGTCGTTTACTTTATGCTGATCTCTCACATAACTTAGGAAAATATTACATTCCCGGATGGCACGGAACATAGGAAGCTTACTTCCTCCTTCTCCATCCCAATAGTTGGCATATGGCGCATTTGTATTCTGCAATCCGCGGGCTATGTAAAAGCTGACTTCATTATCAAAATAAGAATCTTTGTCGGTATAAAACCAACATTCGTGTCCGGCTCCCATACCGGGTATGCGTTTAACGGAACCATGATCGGGGACGAAATGATAGCAATTTGCCAAGTAACGCTGGGCTGTATTCTTGTTGTTAAATACAATGTCCAATGTTGTCACGTTATCGGGAACGATGTCCAAATAATCCGAACAGGAACAAAGCAAGCCCAAGCTGATGAATAGAATATATTTCGTAAATTTTTTCATATCGTTGCTTATTAGAAGTTAATGTTAATGCCAAGATTATATACTCGCTGGATGGGGTATCCCAGACCATTATTTCCCATTTCTGCATCCCATAACTTAAATTTACTGAAGGTCAGCAGGTTGCTTCCTGTCAAATATAAGCGTAAGGATTGCACGCCTATTTTTTTCAAGGCTTTCTGTGAGAATGTATATCCCAATTCTACTGTTTTCAAACGGAGGAATGAACCGTCGTGCATCCACCAGGTGCTTGTTACCATATTATTATCAACAAGTGTGGGAGACAGGCGAGGCCAGAATGCATATATGTCGCGGTTGTTTTCAGACCAATGGTCGTTAGCAATGACATCTAAACATTGCTGTACGCCTATACGATCACCGGCATCATAATTTACAAAAGGGGATGTATTTCTGGGATCGATGAAGAAAGATACTCTTGCATTTCCCTGGAAGAACATAGAAAGGTCAAACCCTTTGTAACCGGCAGAAAATCCGAAGCCATAGGTAATCTCCGGCTGATTAGGATAGCCGAGGAAAGTCTGGTCTTCATCTGTAATCTTTCCGTCGCCATTCAAATCTTTATATTTGATGTCTCCCGGCATAGCTCCACCATTGAAACTTGTCTGTGAGGGAGAGTTGGCAACATCGTTTACATCAATAAACAAGCGTTCGGCAATATATCCGTAATTGTGATTGATAGCCTGCCCGATTCTGGAGCGGTATCCTTGTCCGTAACTGGCATAATCCAGTTCTTCATAAACTTCATACCTACCTTTGGCGAGTGTGAAGTTTCCCATTCCTTTTATCCAGAAATCTTTGTTGGCAATATAAGAATAGTTGGCAGACAAATCAATTCCTCGGGAGGATGCTTCACCTATGTTTGCGCTTACTCCGGCAGAAAGTCCCATACTAGATGGAATATGAGCACGAGGTTGGTAAATCTGGGTACGGCGTTCATAGAAGAAGTCCGTCTGGATTTCCAAAGCACTGTTGAACATACCCAGTTCAAAACCTAAATTTACTTTCTTCGATTTTTCCCAAGTGATATAGATGTTGGGATAACGGGAAACAGATACGCCGTTCATATGATTATCATAATCTGTTCCGAAGAATTGATCGCGATTTCCATCGTTGGGGTTCACTTCCGACAAATAGTAGAAACGGTCTTCCGAGCTTCCGATAGCATCATTACCTACCAGTCCATAAGTCAATTTGAATTTTAGTTTGTCCACTGTATTTCGTAGCGGTATCCAGAAGTCTTCATTAGAAATGATATAACCAAGACCGAAAGAAGGGAAAAAGCCGTAACGCTCATGGGCGGCAAAACGTTCGGAACCATTGTATCCGAAGTTGAATTCTGCAAAATACCTTGAATCATAAGCATAAGTGAAACGTCCGGCAATTCCCTGGTTTCTACGTGGTAATGATTGTTGCAAGGTCTTTTCGCTTGACCTTTTTTCTTCTCGGCGGGTATATACCAACATTCCGCTAGTAGCGTGTGCACCGAATGTCCGGCCATAGCTGACGGCTGCTTCTATATAATTGGTGGTGTTGATGTTCTTAGCACCTTGGTTATAGGATAAATACTCTTCTCCTTCTACAATATTGGTCAGCGTATAACTATTGTTCGTTTTATCATAGTTGGCCTGATAGTAATAAGGATTAATGGCACGGGTGAGGTCGGAATAAGAAGAACGGGTGGTGCTGACCAGAACTCTGGCATCCAATCCTTGGGTAATAAAATCCAGTTTTTGTTTCAGTTCGGCTTGTGCGGCCACCAATAAGTTATTGGATTCTTTATATCCTCTTACCATATCTGCATAAGGATTGATGTAAGCTCCTTTATTGGCATTACCAAACAGTACATGCGTGTTATTGGCATACTCGTCTGTTGCCGGATAACTTTTAGGATATAAGACAGGACTGGTTTTCATTACCTTTTTATAGAGTCCTTCACCGCTGTCGAGCGGGCCGGTATAATCATCGAAGTTTCCGTTGACACGAATGGCAAATTCCGTAGTTTTACTTAAGTCCATATTGATATTTGACCGGACAGAATAACGTTGCCAGTTGATGTTACTGTTGTAATTGTTAAGCTTATCATTTTTGATTACTCCTCCGTCTTTGGTGTAAGAAGCTGCTACATAATAGCGTACTGCACTACCACCACCACTCAGGTTGGCGTTTACTCTTGTGGAGAGAGCATAGTCATTGAATAACTCATCATACCAGTCTACTGCCGGATAATAATATGGATTAGTACCGGCAATGGTATTTTCTATTTTTTCTTGGCTATATACAGTGTAGTTGGCACTGGCAGCAGGATTGTTGGGATCACGTCGTGAGTTAACCGCTTCATTGTTCAGTTTCATAAAATTGACAGGGTCTGTCAACTTCACCTTTTTTCGGGGAGTAGATACCGACTGTTCTACGCGAACAGACACTTTAGGTCTTCCAGCTGTTCCCTGTTTAGTAGTCACAAGGATTACTCCGTTTGCTCCGCGTGCACCATACAAAGCAGTGGCTGTAGCATCTTTCATAATGGAGAACTGTGCAATATCATCCACATTTAGGCGGGCGAGGTCGTCCGTACTCAATTCAATGTTATCGATCAGAATCAACGGATCTTTCTTGTATCCGAATGTTGTAGCGCCACGTACAAAGAATTGGGCATTATCTTTACCGGGTTCGCCTGATGTCTGAAAAGCGATCAGACCGGACATTCTTCCGGCAAGGGCGGTTGTCAAGTTACTGCTTGGCACTTTCAATTCCTGTGGATTTACTGTAGAGACAGCACTGATGACACTCTCTTTCTTTTGCTTGGCAAAAGCGACTACTGTCACTTCGTCGAACTCGTTGGTTTCAGGAAGCAGTTTGATAGCATAAAAATCTTTATTGTCTATTTTTACTTCCTGCTTTTTCATACCAAGGAATGAAACGACTAGTATCTCTCCGGTTTTCGCTTTTATAGTGAATTTTCCATCGATGTCTACAATTATACCACCTTGTCTGTTTTTAATTGTAATAGTGGCTCCTGCCAAAGGCTCATTATCATCACCGGTTACCATACCTCTTATTTCTCTGTTTTGCGCGTATATATTCGTCGCAAAGAAAAGACAGAGTAGAACCAGAATCAGCCGATTCATTTTAAAGAATGAATAAGTTCTTTCTTTCATGTTTTTCATGGATAATTTTAAATTAATACTAGGTTAATACACTTCTGACAACTAGACTGTTGTCTTGTTAACGGTGGAAATTCTCGAATTCGTTTCATATATTATTAGATTTAAATGTGATTATTCTCATAAATTCAATGAGTCAAAATTAGGTGTTTGCATTGTTTAAATGATGTATAAACGCTGCAAAAAATAACGTATTTACTGCAAAATACTTTTGATTAGGAGTATTATAAATAATATTTCCTGTATTTATATTAATTTGTATCGAACTATTCAAAGTAGAAATTTTGTATCTTTTTATTGCTTAATCGAAAATTTTCAAAGAAGAATAATTAGAATAGCCTACATTTATAGAATAAGAACCTTTATCAATCGGAAACAATGCTTTTCCTGTATAATCATAATATGTGACAGTATAACTTAATGTATAGTTTTGATTTGGTTCTATCCCTAGTTTAGTGCTAAAATAGTATGTTCCCGGAATCCATTCTATTTTATATTGTTTTGTAATTGGAGAATTCTCAAAAATACCATTTATAGCAAAAATTATTTTTGCTGAATGAACACCTGATATAAGAGGTCGCAGAGTTCCATAAAGTTCTAATACAGAACTTCCGAATCCATCAAAATTGGGTGCTGGAATTAATCCACATTGATTATAGCCTTTTAGTTGGTAAGGTTCTGACCAAGTGCTTCTAGAGCCATTTGGTGCATATTCGTCTACACATATTCTTATAACAGGATTTCCTTTTGGCAAATAATTTCCACTAAAAGGTATTATATATGAATTTAAAGCTTCACCTGATAATACAATATATGGAGTATTACCACCATTTGGATTATAATATTTCCATTCTGCACCACTTTGATATTGAAGATAAATATTCCATTTTCCAATATATTGAGTGGGATGAATGTAAAATAGCTGAATCCAATTTCCATAAACATTCTCACCATTTATGATAGGATGGAGAGGATCTTGTACGACTCTAGTCATTATAGTAGTAGTTTCTTCTTTTTCATAATCATCGAAATAATTTGTATTACATGATGTAAATAATATTGTTATACAAGTAATTAAAATAAGTAAAAAGTTTTTCATGTTAAATAATTTTTTAAGTTGAATAATAAAATAAATATTTTCATAAAAATGTTGATACTGTAATATTTTATATAAGAATAATAGTTATGCAATCATCTACATTCATTTTAATTTGTATCGAACCATCCGCATTCTTCTTCGGAATGAATGTTTTTTTGTTCAATTTCCAACGATATGCTTCAGCGTTTGGAAGACGAAGAATGAATTCTGTTGCAGCGGTAGCCTTGAATACCGTATTTTCTATCCGGGCGTTTTTCCAGCTTGCGTCTATTTCGATACCTCCACGCGCACAAAGTCCTTTGAAACTTCCGTTTTTCCATTCTTCCGGCAGACAAGACAATAATTCGATGCAATTATCATGACTTTGCAATAACATTTCTGCCATACCTGCTGCTCCGGCTGTATTTCCGTCGAAGGCGAAAATATCTTCACCTGCTCCGGCGATTCCGGCCGGGGAAACAGTGAACATATTTTCACGTGATAGTTTCCCAAGTAATTGTTTCACACTGCTATAAGCTTTTTCAGAATCTTTCAATCGGGCATAGAAGCAAATCATATTGGCACGGCTCCATTCTGTGTCTTCCCAGTCTTTGGCGGCCAGACGTTTTTCGATTGTTTTGGCGGCAGCTTGTGCCAGCTCGGGTGTCTTGTCCAATGTAATTTGGGAATAGGGATAAAGGGATAATAAATGTGTAGTATGACGATGATTGGGATGTGCCTCTTCGTAATCTTCAAACCATTCCTGTACTCCTCCGTTTGTGCTGATACGGAAAGGAGGGAGTTGGCTGATAGCGGTACGGAGGCTGTCGGCAAATGAGGCATCGACATTTAATATTTCCGTAGATTGCAGGCATGCCGAGAATATCTCATAAGCCAGTACACGGTCGCAAGTCGGCATCATAGATGCGCAAAATTCTTGTCCTTGATGGCGAAAACTGTTTTCCGGCGAGATACTAGGACCTGTTACCAAATAGTTATTTCGTGGGTCTATTACCATATAATCTAATAGAAATTCAGCATTACTTTTTAATAATGGATATGCGGTATTCTTTAAAAAATCTTTATCTTGTGTGTAATCATATTGTGTCCATAAATGAGAGGCAAGCCAAGAAGATGCAGTCGGGAATAATCCCCAAAGAATACTACCTGATACAGCTGTATATCCCCATGGATTGGCTGTAGTATGTGCAGTCCATCCTTTACAACCATATAAATCTTTTGCTGTTTTTGCACCATGAATTGATAAATCTTTAATATAGTCAAAAAGAGGGAGATGACATTCTGCTAAATTACCTACATTAGCAATCCAATAATTTTGTTCAGTATTGATATCCAAATGATAATCGTTAGTCCATCCCATATGGCAAGCGAGGTTATCGTTAAAAAAACCTTGTAAAGCTACAGGTAGAGGAGAATTAGGACGTGAAGAAGCGATCAACAGATAGCGGGCATATTGGAAAAATAATGCATCTAATCCAGGATCAGATTCTCCTTTCTTTACCCGTGCCCAACGTTCATCGTTTGGTAGGTGATCAAACTTTGCGTGATGCTCAAACGAAAGTCCTACCCGGGAGAAAAGTGGAGAATAGTCTTCTATATGTTTTTTCTTCAGAGTCTTAAAATCTTTCTTTGATGCTAATTCAATTGTTTTCTCACATTTTATTTTGTAGTTGTAACCAGAGAACGTATTGTTTTTAAAATTGGTACGTACATCAGATAATAAAGTGACTTCAGTAGCTTTCTCAATATAAAGTTTTTTCCCTTCAGCCTTTATTGTTCCTCCTTTTATTTGTACAGCAATACGTCCTTCAAAATGTACTCCTCCTTTACCATGTTTTTCAAATTCTGCATTACCGGTATAAATAAGTTGGTTACCGGATGCTACTACATTTGCCTGTCTGAGTAATTTCAATTCAAGTTCCATCGTTATTGCTTTTGGACGACTAGCTTTTATATGCATAGCAACTACGTCATCTGGATTAGAAGCGATACATTGGCGTATATATTCAGTATTACCTACTTTATAGCTAACTGTATTTATAGCAGTATGTAAATCCAGTTCATGGCGATAATCTGATATTTCTCCTTGAGGATATGAAAAATTTATTTTCAAGTCACCTATGGGAAGATGTGTTCCTACTGAATGTGGGCTACCTGCCATCATATTTCCTGCGACATGATTACCTTCTGACAAGTTATTTTCAAAAAATAGCTTTCTTACTTGATTGAGTTTTTCTCTTCCGAATGGACGTTGCTGATGTTCATCATATTCCCCTGACCACATTGTTGATTCGTTTAGAGCGAGTGTTTCTGTTTCTATGCCACCATAGATTATTACACCAAGACGACCGTTCCCCAAAGGAAGAGACTTCATCCATTCATCTGCAGGTTTATCATACCATAATTTCATTTTATTCTCGGTTGCCTTCAGTGACAGACTACCACTAACTAGAAGTGCGGCCCCTATTATCAGGCCTAATGTTACGTTTCTCATGTTATAAAATAGTTTATTTCAAAATGATATTGCAAAGGTATAGGAGAAGGGAAAAGTAAAAATGAACAAATGCGGCTATTACTGAAACAAATGCGTCAACTCCTTTTTATATACTGTTTTTTAGTGTATATTTGCGCGCACAGCCAAATATAACCACTATATAATTTATGAAGAAACACCTACTACGATTAGCTTTCATAAATGGATTGCTATTCTTATCTATTTGTATTTTTGCTCAGGAATATTCTGATTTTTATTTCACCCGTGTTAATGGAGAAAATGGTTTATCAGAGAGTAATGTAAAAGCAATCTTGCAGGATAGCTATGGATTTATGTGGTTTGGGACAAAAAATGGGCTCAACCGCTATGATGGAACTTCTATTCTCCAATTCGATTGCGATGATTTGGAGGAGGGTACAGGTAATCATAATATTGGTGCTCTTTTTGAGGATAAAGAAAGGAATTTATGGGTTGGAACAGACAGGGGTGTTTATATATATAATCCGGCGGTTGATGTATTTAAACGTTTCAAAATAGCTTCATCAGAAGGAATAACTCTTGATAACTGGGTAGCGGAAATTCTGTCTGATTCACTAGATAATATTTGGGTGTTGATTCCTGATCAGGGACTTTTTCGTTATAAAGACGGAAAGGTACATCATTATTCATTGATAGATAAAGACAATTTAAAAAATAATAATCCGGAATGTATTTGTATCAATGAGCAGGGCGAAGTATGGGTAGGTACATCAGGAATAGGTTTATTCAAGTACAATTATCGGGATGATAATTTTGAACAATATTTGACAGACCGAATGGGACGTTCGTTAATTGACAAAACAATTATAAGTATTTGTTTTCAGAAAGAAAATGCTATTTTGGGAATACATGAAGGAGATTTGCTGAAATATAATACTCGAACAGATGAGTTGAGTGAAGTTTCGTTCCTTGGTGAGAAAAAAACATTTTTGCGAGATGTAATGTGTTTTGGAGATGAAATTTGGGTAGGTTCTCTTCATGGAATTTTCATTATTAATGAGAAAGAAAATAATGTTATTCATTTGAAAGAAGACCTGATGCGTTCATTTAGTTTATCGGATAATAGTATTTATTCTATTTATAAAGATTATGAAGGAGGAATTTGGATTGGAACAATGTTTGGAGGTGTCAACTATCTGCCTAATCGTATCTTGACTTTTGCTAAATATGTACCGGGAAGCGATCCATATTCTTTAAATACCAAACGTATCCGTGGATTGGCAGAAGATAATAATGGGTGTATTTGGATAGGTACTGAAGATAATGGTGTTAATGTATTGGATCCTCGAACAGGTAAAGTACATCAGATATATGATAATGTTCCAGGTCGTCTCATTACACTATCAGTAAAACATTATGAAAATCATATATATGTTGGATTATTTAAACAAGGAATGAATGATATTAGTATACCTGGTGAACATCTTAAATACGTCAGTGATAAGGATTTGGGTATTGAAGAAGGAAGTGTATATAGTTTTTTAAAAGATAGTAAAGGTCGTACTTGGATAGGACCTGGGTGGGGATTATATGTATCACAACCTAAGGAAAGGAAATTTCACCGTGTGGAAGAAGTAGGATATAACTGGGTTTTCGATATAATGGAGGCTAGAGATGGTACAATTTGGCTTGCTACTATGGGAAATGGTGTTTGGAAATGTGATCCTAAGAATAATTCTTATAAGAATTATTCTTATAAGGAAGGAGTTGACAACTCTCTAAGCTCCAACTCCGTCAGCTCCATCATGCAGGACAGTAAAGGGAATATATGGTTCTCTACCGACCGTGGCGGTATATGCAGATATAATGAAGCGCAGGACAACTTTACCACTTTCAGTATTGAAGACGGACTACCGGATGACGTAGCTTACAACATATTGGAAGATGATGCCGGAAATCTGTGGTTTGGCACCAATAAAGGATTGGTCAAGTTCAATCCCGAGAGTGGAGATGTACGTGTCTTTACCAATAAGGACGGATTGCTGGGTAATCAGTTCAATTATCAATCGGCATTGAAAGCTCAGGATGGAAGGTTCTATTTCGGCGGGGTGGACGGATTGATCGCGTTCGATCCTACTGTTCAGGAGGAGGAAAAGCCGCTTCCGCCTGTTTACATTTCCAAGTTCAGTATATATAATAAGGAGGTGACGGTGCTGACCCGGAGCTGCTGACAGAACTGCGACAGACCATGAGCACGATCAACACCGTTTTCAACCATTTTGAAGAGGTCGTCGATCCGACTCTGATTGACTGCTATATCTACGAACTGAAAGCCGCACACCTCCGGTATCAGTTCCTTTTACGACATATTAAACAACAGGAAAATACCATTTAACCGACACAAGGAGGACCTTTCTCATGACAGCCTGGTACGACAAAGCTATCTTTTACCATATGTATCCTCTGGGAATGACCGGAGCACCGTTTGCCAATCCCTATCCTGTCTCCGATGGGACAGCGGATGGCACCAGGGACGTTTCCTCCGATTCCCGCATGGACGAACTGATGCAGTGGATTCCCTATTTAGAGAGCCTGCATATTTCCGCGATTTACATCGGACCGCTGTTTGAATCATCCACGCACGGCTATGATACCCGCGATTTCCGGCTCATCGACCGGCGGCTGGGAACCAACGTTTCGTTCCGATCTTTCGTGGACTGCTGCCATGAGCATGGCATCCGCGTCGTCGTGGACGGCGTGTTCAACCACACCGGTCGCGAATTTTTCGCCTTCCGCGACCTGCAGGCGCACCGTGACCAGTCCCCTTACGCCGGATGGTACAGGAACGTCAATTTCGGCTGGGGCAGCCCGCTGGGCGATTCCTTCGGCTATGAATCCTGGCACGGCATCTGGGAGCTTCCCTGCTTAAACCACCGAAACCCGGAAGTGCGGAACTATCTGCTTGACACTGTCCGTTTCTGGGTGCAGGAATTTGACATCGACGGTATCCGCCTCGACTGCGCGGGCGATCTTTCCTTTGAATTTATGCAGGAACTGCGCCGGCTGGCAAATGAAATCAAGCCGGAATTCTGGCTGATGGGCGAAGTCATCCACGGCGAATACGCCCGCTGGGTCAATCCGCAGATGCTTCATTCCGTCACCAACTACGAGATGCACAAAAGTATCTATTCCGCGCACAACGACCACAATTATTTCGAACTGGCACACAATGTCCGCCGCCTCGAAGCGGTGGGGCGGGATCTCTACACCTTTGTGGACAACCACGACGAAGACCGGATCGCAAGCAAACTGTTAAATCCGGCACATCTTGCGCCGCTTTACACGCTGCTGTTCACTCTTCCGGGCATTCCGTCCATCTATTATGGCTCGGAATTTGGCATCGAGGGCAAAAAAGAGTGGGGCAGCGACTGGCCGCTCCGCCCCTGCCTCGAGCTGGCCGACTACACCGACGCCGAGAAGACGAACCCTGTCACCAGCATCTATGCCGCACTGGGCAGGCTGAAAGCGGAGTGTCCCGAGCTGAGCTGGGGCGAGTTCAAGGAGCTGACGCTGACCACCCAGAGCTACGCCTACGCCCGGGTGCTGGACGGCAAGGCTGTCGTGGCGGTGTACAATAACGGTGACAGCCCGGTCTCGATGGAATTCCAGCTGCCGGTGGAGGCTTCGGGGGTCGAAGACCTGCTGGCCGACTGTGTGGGCAGTCAGCCCATCCTGACGCAGGTGGAGTGGGGTAAGCTGAAAGTCCAGCTGCCCTCCAACTACGCCACCCTGCTGCGGCTGGTAGGATAAAAAGGGGGAGTGTGGAAGATGAATGCTGCGCAGCGCAGAAAAGTGATCTTAGAGCGGCTGACGGAGGCCGATGCGCCGCTGAGTGCCAGTGTACTGGCCGGGGAACTGGGGGTCTCGCGGCAGATCGTGGTGGGTGACGTGGCCCTGCTGCGGGCGTCGGGAACGCAGATCGACGCAACGCCCCGGGGCTATCAGCTCCACCCGGCGGCGCGAGGCTACACGGGCATTCTCGCCTGTGTCCACAGCACCGCCGACCAGATGCGGGAGGAGCTGTATACCGTGGTGGACCAGGGCGGCATCGTGGTGGATGTGGCCGTGGAGAACCCGCTTTACGGTGAGCTGCGCGGCAACCTCAACCTCGCCAGCCGGTACGACGTGGACCATTTTATCCAGCAGGCGGCGGACACGCCCGAGTGCCTGCTGAGCCGGATGACCGGCGGTGTGCATCTGCACACCCTGAGCTGCCCCACGCCGGAGGCGTTCCGCCGCATCGAAGCGGCACTGGACGCCAAGGGCCTGCTCTATAAAAAAGAAGAATAAGGACACTGCTTTCATTGTAAAAAATCCACGGGGTCTTGTCCATCGACGAAAGACGAAAACCGTTGGATAATCAACTAAAACACGGAAGAGGTGGATTTTGTGGACATCCGTATCGCCCGTACCGACCGCGCCATCGAACAGGCTTTCATGGAACTGCGGGAGAAGAATCCTCTGGAAAAAATCAAGATAAAAGACTTGTGTGCGATGGCCTGCATCAACAAATCGACGTTCTATGCCCACTATGAGGACATCTACGCGCTGGCCAATGCACTGGAAAACAAGCTCATCGAGTCTATCCTGGCCAGCGTACCCCGCACCAACGACAGCGTGGCACTGCATCAGGCAGAGACGCTGACGCGGGAGCTGTTCCATGCCTTCATGCAGAACCAGCGCGCTTGGCCGCTTTTTCTTCTTCAAGATCTTCCTCATCTTCTTCTGTTGTCGGGGTCTCTTTTAAGAAAAAGCGCTTATGAACGGGTTCAACCAACGCAAACAACAAGGGATTTAAAGCGATACTGATAATGCCGCCGGCCAAAATCAGCGACATTCCTTCTTCAGGCAATAAGCCAAGATTCAAACCTAATCCAGCCAAAATAAAGGAGAATTCCCCAACCTGAGCCAAAGCCGCGCCGACTGTGAGCGCGTCTTTATAGCTTCGGCCCATCACTTTCACCCACACAGCGGCCGTAATGCTCTTACAGACAATGATGACCAAAACAATTCCTAACACATGCAAAGGATTTTCGATAATGATCATCGGGTTAAAGAGCATTCCCACGCCCAAGAAGAAGATCACCGAGAAGGCGTCCTGAAGGGGTAGGGTTTGCAACGCAGCTCGATGAGAGTATTCACTCTCACGCATCATCATGCCGGCAAAAAACGCGCCCAAAGCGAAAGAAACATTAAAGATCTGCGCGCTGGCGTATGCGACACCAATAGCAATGGCGATCACGCACAATGTAAAGACTTCTTGAGAACCGGTCTTGACGGCTTGGAAAAGCACCCACGGCAAAACACGACGCCCGATCACGAGCATGGATGCTATAAAACCGATAATCAATACGGTCGTTTCCAAAATGGCAACGGTAAGTGATCCGTCTCCGGGCGCTTCACCTTTAAAGAAGGTCGCAATAGAGGGCAAAAGCACCAAAAGAAGAACTGTGACCAAGTCTTCAACAACAAGCCAACCGACAGCCAATTGACCTCTTGATCGCTGCAACCACCCTTTGGCTTCCAAGCCCTTCATCAAAACAACCGTTGAAGCGCATGACAGGGACAAACCGAGAATAAAAGCTTCTCCCCAGCTCCAGCCCCACCAGTGAGCCATCCCCATGCCGATGGCCGTCGCAATAGCCATCTGAATAATGGCGCCGGGCAAGGCAACCGTTTTCACTCGGAGCAAATCGGTTAAAGAGAAATGCAGACCGACGCCGAACATCAAGAGCATGACACCGACTTCGGAAAGTTCTGCGGCCAAGTCCATATCACCGACAAAACCCGGCGTAGTCGGTGCAATACAAACACCGGCTAAAAGGTCACCGACCAAAGCGGGAAGCTTGAC
>OGZC01000742.1_pt1 | contig 18655 bp, 15 predicted proteins | sample 1576751 | NCBI WGS metagenome assembly OGZC01 (sample SAMEA3541486, study PRJEB24748) | human gut metagenome | biome: human gut; feature: human-associated habitat; material: faeces | place: China | collected 2012
ATTCCGCTGATCGGTATTGTTGATACTAACTGTGATCCAGAAGAACTGGATTATGTGATCCCGGGTAACGATGATGCTATCAGAGCTGTTAAGCTGATCGTTTCTAAGATGGCTGACGCTGTGATTGAAGCAAATCAGGGAGCAACAGACGAAGAATACTACGAAGCAGAAACAGCAGTAGAAGCTGAAGAGGCTGTTGAAGAGTAAGAAAACGAGAGCTTCAGCCTAAAAATAGGTTGAAGCTTTTTGCTTGTATAGGCGACGAGCAAAAGTCCGGGCCTGCCCGAGACCTTGGCGACCGCTTACAATCCCGGAAGACGCCGTTTGGCACTTACGGTGATTTGTTTAGGTGAAAAAGAATATTGAGAAGATAATGGAGGAAATTATCATGGCAATCACAGCAGGAATGGTAAAAGAATTAAGAGAAATGACCGGAGCGGGAATGATGGACTGTAAAAAAGCTCTCTCTGAAACAAACGGAGATATGGATGCGGCAGTAGAATTCCTCAGAAAGAACGGACAGGCAAAAGCTGAGAAAAAAGCTGGAAGAATCGCAGCGGAAGGTATTGTAAAAACAGTTGTAAAAGACAACAAAGCTGCAATCGTAGAAGTAAACTCTGAGACAGACTTCGTTGCAAAGAACGATGAATTTCAGGGATTTGTAGAGACAGTTGTAAATCAGATCGTTGATTCCGAAGCGGCAGATATGGATGCGTTCATGGCAGAAGCTTGGGCAGCTGATACAACAAAGACTGTAAAAGATGCTCTTATTGAGAAAGTAGCAGTGATCGGAGAAAACCTGAACATCAGAAGATTTGAAAAGATCGTAACAGACGGATGTGTTGTAGATTATATCCACGGCGGCGGACGTATCGGTGTTCTGATCGAAGCAGAGGCAGACGTAGTAAACGATGAAATCAAAAAATGCTTAAAGAACGTAGCTATGCAGGTAGCAGCTATGTCTCCAAAATATACATCTCGTGCAGAAGTTTCTCAGGAATACATGGATCACGAGAAAGAAATCCTTCTTGCAGCAGCTAAGAAAGAGAATCCGGAAAAACCGGAAAACATCATTGAAAAAATGATCATTGGACGTCTGAACAAAGAATTAAAAGAAATCTGTCTGTTAGATCAGGCATATGTTCAGGACAGCGACCTTACAGTTGCTAAATATGTAGAAAAAGTTGCAAAAGAAAACAATGCAAACGTAACTGTTAAGAGATTTGTTCGTTTTGAGACAGGTGAAGGAATCGAAAAGAAACAGGAAGACTTTGCAGCAGAAGTTGCAGCTCAGATGGGAATGTAAGTACCTCAGCAAAGTAAATCGTATAAACCGCATAATTACTTGAATTTCAATGACTTGCAAGCGGTTTGTATCTAGTATATGTAATTGAGTAACTATCATAAAGTATCGTACTTTATCGCGTAATATCATATTGTTTTGCGTCAAAGTTGAGTACGAAATTGCGTAAGATAATTTCTGAGTATCTTCAGCGAAGTTTACGCAAAATGACAGGTTACAGCGTCAATTTACACATATGCATTATGGGCGGTCAAGACGACCGCCTTTCTTTTAAAGAAAAAGAAGGCAGACTGGTTTTGTTTGATTTACCAATCTGCCTATATTTATATATACACTCACATTTTCTTACATATTATTTTTCTGCTCTCAACAGTGTCATATCGTTAGAAGTATCTGCGTTGACGTCTGTGTTTGTGTATGCAGTAGCATCAATCGTATAGTCAACGACTCTTACAATAATGAAGTCGCTCTTAGCGTACCCTTCTTCATTGAGCATCTTTTCAACTCTTTTATCCAAAGCTTCTTTGGAACCGAGTTCAAGCGGAATTACCTCGCCATCAATATTTGTTGTCAAATATTTATATAGCGTTTCGTAATTATCTCGCTTAGCCTGAGCAATCATAATTCTATACATTCTCAAGCACCTCCTGTTTAATGCTTTGTCTTTGCTTTTGCGTTTTTCACGTATGTAGCAGTACCATCAAATTTGTGTTTATACTGTGCCGGTGGCTGTTTAGGCAACGCACGTATTTCATCCATAAGACCTTCTACGAATGAGTTGCCATGCTCGTGCTGATATATTAAGAATCTACGCTCTAAGCATTCCATAGAGTAGTCATCAATCCACCCATGCTCATATACGAAGAAATGATGACGTTCTGTTACATAAGCCTTGATACTTTCCTTGTCAGACTCAATCAGCATAGCAATACTGTCATTGATTTTGTCTACAGAATTATTCGTATCTTCTTTAGCTTCTTTCAGCTCATCTACATCTTCTTTAATCGTGTTAATCTCTTCTCGTTCATCATGGTCTTTATCATAGTATTTGCGGACACGATCACAAGCCCAGTCGATAAAAGACACTACCCCCTTAACAGCAAGACACAGGATAACTGTGTACATGATAATATCTGTGGGAGAATAGTTTGTAAGTAATTTTTCCATATTTCCCTCCAAAAGTTACATGCCGGAAATATGTAAGGGCGGTTGTCCGCCCAAACATAGGTTACAGTTTTACGCAGTAATCAAGAGAAACCCATCCGGCTCCGGATTTCAATTTACCCCAGCCCTTAGTAGAACCGGTTCCTGCTTTTTCTTCAATAATTGTGAATACGCCTTTGCCTGTATAGGCTCCAGTCTTAGGATAGTTTGTACCTGCACCGGAACGAATTCTAAGGTCTGTAGCATCAATACGAACACGATACGGTACATTTGATTTACTTGCAGCTGGCTTTGAGGAGGAGCCAGAAGTAGTAGAACCAATCGTACAATATGAAGCGTTCTCAAGATAAATCCATCCAGCACCAGATTTCAGCTTGCCCCATCCGTTACTTACGGATGTGATAGTGAATGTGCCTTTTCCTGTCTGACCTACGATAGTTCCGTTAGGTGTCTTTCTGATATTGAGATCAGATACGATAACATTTACCGTGAATGGAGTCGCAGGGAAAGATGAATTTGTCTTAGGCGGAGTTGTATTACCACCAGTATTCGTATCTGCGGAAGAACTTGTTCCAAGCAATGCATTGACTCTATTAGCCAAATCTCCGTATCTTGAATACAGCCAGTCGCCAGGACAGCTCTTATTCGCAAAGAATCTATGAGCAGTTAATACCATCTCATTGCTCTTAGGTGTATACTCAAGAGCTGCTGTTTTACTTCCTTTCCAAACGAGTTTGTTCTTGCCATTTCTCTTACAGATATCAGCACAAAGCTTAATCAGTTTTTCATAAACAGCATTATTCATTTCGTAAGGTTCGTTCATACCACTTGCGCACTCAATGGTAATTGCTCTCTGGTCATTTGCGTTGCTAGAAGAACACCAACTTCTATTGGCTTCATCTACGCAAAGTACGACACGACCGTCTTTCCCAATACCATAGTTGCAGCTTGCCTGTCTTGAAGGACTTGTAAAGCATCCACCGATAGATTCGGCAGAGAGCTGTCCAACAACACAATGCGGTGTAATCCTGTCGATAGAGTGTGTTCTTTGTCCGCTATGATTAGGACTCTTTACCACGCAATCTACAAGTGAACTGTTTGTGTATCCCATAGTTTTACCTCCTTCTTGCTGATTTGTTTTTGAAGCAAATTTGTCATAATATACCTGTCCGTATGAAGCCCTCTTGCTCTGTACGGCAGAGCTTTGGTCTGCAGGGCGTTCGTACTGCAAGAGAACAGAATTCGATGCCTGCAGAACAGTAGTGGCACTTCTCAGTACGGACATTACTGTGCCGTAATTTTCACTCAGCTCTTTGTACATGAACTCAAGCTGCATTTCTAAATCGCCAATAGACGTTCCTTTTGAATGGCAAAATTCAAGCAGTGCCTGTTTTCTGCTCCAATAAGTCCACTGGCATAATCCGTATCCAGCACTATCACGCACGAAGTTTGTATATGTACCTGCGTCTACACCACTCGTGTATGATGCGTCTGTATAGCCAAGTTTCTTTTCAAATGAATTCTGCAGGTTTGTGGAACTAAGCCCGCTCTCAGCGTAGATGTTTCCCATAAGCCCTGATGCTCCGCATTTCGTCATTCCTTTGCTGATACAGAAATTCCAGATGCGTTCTTCATTCGTTGCTCCTGTTAATGCCATATAGAAATCAAAACCCCTTTCGTAAATTATTTAATTAGCTTAATAAGTTATGAAGCAGCTTCGTTTGTCTTAACAATCTCACGCAAAGTATCAAGTGCGCCATCGATTTGTTCATCGATATATTTAATCAGTGCATCCTGATCCACAACTTTTGTCAGAATCGGATACTCCTCATAAATCTGTTTGATTACCTGAGAGCGCTTGATAGAACCAGCCTTGCTCCATTCCTGCCAATCAACCTCAGCATCACTAATCATTTTCAGAATAGTGGTCTGAATCTGTTTCTTAGCAAGTTCAATTTTTTCTTCCTGACTCTTGGACATGTAGTCGTGAGTCTTCTTGATGATACCTACGATCAACCCGGCGCAAACAAGTATGCTTGTCCAGTTATCGTTGAGTATCTGTAAAAATTTCTGCAATCCTTCCATAGTGTTTACCCCTTTCCAGATTCCGAATTAGTTGTTTCATGCTCCTTCATTGCAGTTTCATACACGATTCCGCCTTCCGTGTTTTCTGCTTTTGATTTGCTGTAGTATCCGAAGATGACAGGAGCAAGAGAAGCGACAATGCCAAGCAGAGCATAAGCCTGAGACAAATCACACAACCGATGTGATTCATACATGAACCATATAGCAATGCAAAATACAAGAGCAACCATAGCCCAAAGAACCAATTTACTATTGGATATTTTTCTTGAACTTTTTGGATGCCCTTTTGCCCGTTCAGCTTTTAACTTTCTTTGTCTCGCTCTGCTTTCATTATCACGTTTGATTCGTAGCATTTCCGCATTGTATTCTTTTTCACTAATATACTTCATTGATTCACCACCTTTGCAATACTATATATAGAGAAAGAACCGATTAAATAAGCTATATATAGTATTCTGACGATTATAAAACGTGAATTTGATTTACTCTAACCCATATAATAGACTTTGAAGCGGAGTAACATATTTACCGCTTTCATGTCTATATCCGTCTGGCGTTTTATAGATTGTATAACCGCCGCATATGTAGACAGTTCCGTCGGTATGATTACGCCATTCTGGTAGACCTAAATCTTCACATGTTATAGGTTGATTTGACCTACATTTGTCAAGAAATTCAGCATTACTTTGCATTCATCGCCTCCTCAGTATAGTAAATAGCCGCAGGCTTGATTCCTTCATCGGTCGCGACATATATTTCTGGGATTCTTATAAGCAAATGCTTCAATACGGTATCTGAAAATGTTTTGCTAATATCTGGCTGAATAATAAGCTTATTTGCCTTTATGCCACGAGCTGAATCATTTGCATAAACAAATCGAACCATTGTACCATCTACCAGTTCGATCCAGCAGCCACAGCGTGATTTAATCATCTTGTTAATCATGTCATGCGGATATATATCCAGAACCTTGCTGAACATCTCGTCTCTCCACTCAATATCAGAATATACAATCAAAATTCGTTGTCTTAATATTGTAGTTAAATCGTTCATTTCTCCTCCTTAAATTTCCATCGATAGTAAGGTTTTTCTTCTCCAAAAAACCAATATCTCTCATAATCATCAATCACGATCGCACATGCAGACAGGATTACCCATAGCAGCGAGAATGGTAGACATATCTGCCCAAGTAAATTAAATGGCATGTTTGAATAATCCCATATGCCAAGTCCGAGCCACAGGTTTAAGATACATCCAGATATAAATTCGCCTGTTGTGACAATGCATGATCCTATGATTGCCTGTAACCATATCGGCGTGTCCATTGATAGAATCTCATTGATGAGACCAATACATATACCACAAACGCCAGCAAGAATAAACATGCTTACATGGCTATAACCGCGCCATATGATTTCAATCAGATAGTATATAGACCCCATCACAGTGAAAAGTGAGAGATATTTAAGGCATAATGATAGAGCCTTTTTCATACCAATAACCTCCGTTTAAATGTGATAGAGCCGGGTATACCGGCTCACCACACGAATTCTTATAACTTATTGACATAGGGTTCGTTTCAGGTTGCACTTTTCTCCATACTTAGCTTTTGGCTAATCCAACGATTGTCTCTTGTGTAAACACAAATCGTAGTTGGAACCTCCCAATCCCTATACACATATATTAGTTTTCTTTTTGCATCTGAGAATACAGCATTTTCAGGACTTCAGACTGATATGCTTCCGGGATATCAACTCCGTATTCTACAGCACAAATATCATTGATGTCCGTCATGCTTTCAATATAATCTCTCAGTGAGTTGAAGTATGTAGTCTGGAACTCAATGCAGTTTTCCATAGCTGTATTCAGAGCCACAACATCTTCCTTAGAGTAGAATTTGCAAGACTCTCCGTCAGCATGATATGGAAGCACAGTGATTCCTGCATTTGCTCTATCGTTCAGCTTAGAAATCTTCAGCTGATCCGCAACTTCAAGGCTGAAGTGATGAGATTTCTTATCAGACAGTGTGATATCAAATCCCTGTGTAATCACTTCGTTGCAAGCAACGCTCATAGCCGCAATCTTTGCAGACTTCACATCTTCAATATTGTCATTTGTTACGACGCCTGCTTTGATAAGCTGCGCCATTACATCGCCTTTGATTTTATCTGGCACCGCATCGAATTCTTTTTCACCGTTGTATACAATGTCTGTCCAAAAATTGATTAACTGAATCATATAACACCCCTCCTCTTAAAGTAATGCGCTCAGTTCAATGATGCACTGTTTCATTTTTTCTGCTTCTGTCATTTCACGAATGATAAATCTTGTATGACCATCCTCGTTCCAGATATTTGTGCATGTCATATCTTTGTAGTCAACGCCACCAATGTTTACATTGGATAAATTAGCGTCAGACAGAATCTCAATATTAACTGCATCGTCTGTGATATAGTTGTTGCCATTGATCGTGGCGTGAATCTCTGTTCCGTTTGCGAGGATAATATTGTAAATAGTATTTTCCATCTATAAAACCTCCAAATAAGTCATAGTAAAGAAGATTTAAGTTATCACGTTGTATCTTACTCATAAGGTGGCAGTGACCACCCATCCAGGAGCGAAACATATTTTCTACTTCCTCCTGTGTGCGTTCTCCATTCTTAACCTTGATGCTCAAAGCTTTGAGCTTACGTCTCATATCAACAATTCTTTTCGGATTGATTTTCCTTATTACTCTACCTGTGTCAGTGAGAGAGTAGGAGATTTGAAGAAATCTATAGTAGTCTGATAGCTTTACTATTCGTGTTTTCTTCCTGTTCAATGTCATTCCGAGTTCCGTTGCTTTAGCTGCAATCTTAGCCTCAAGCTCTACAAGATATTCTCTGCTCTGAGATATCACATAGCTATCATCCATATATCTGCCGTAGAATTTCTGACCTTCTACAATCTTGACAAAGTTATCTATTTGCGTTGGATAATATATTCCGATTATCTGTGAGCACTGATCTCCAATATTTACAGATTTACGCATATACTTTTCGCCTGTATGAGCAGACTTTGGAACATTCAATCTGTATTCTGCAGAATTAAAGGGTGTTTCCATGCAATGCTCATATTCTTCGTCTGTCATATATGAGACATCAATCTTGAAATTATCGAAGATTAAGTCCAACAACCATAGCGAAAACTCATCTGTAACATGCTTTGCAATTTCTTTATATGCAATATCATGCGGTATGTTATCGTAGAATTTGCTGTAATCCATCAGCAAGATATATCCGTCATTTCCATACTGACGGTAGTATTTATGTAGATGATATTCAAATCTCTCTCGACTGAAAGTGATTCCTTTTCCTTTAAGCGACGCTCCATTATCATAAATGAGATAGGAGAGTAGACTCGGAGCAAGGACATTATCGCAAAGAGAATGTCGGATTACTCTGTCTGACATTTGCAAACCTGTAATAGGTCTTGTCTTTCCTCTTTCGTTAATAATGAATTCTGTCGAGGCTAATGAATGGTAGTTTCTGCTCTTTAAAGCAGCTTTACTTTTCACGATATGCGGAAGAAAATTCATTTCATATTTCTGAACTTGTGGTTTCCAGTCAGAATCTTTCTTAGCCGCTATGTATGCGTGATAAAGTGAATTCAGATTATATACAACGTCACACTCATCTTCAAATTGTGTGTTTGTATCAGTCATTTCTTTCCAAAATTATTTGACGTTTGTAGCAATCAGTCGTAACGAATTGCATCGCCTTTGTCTTTTAGTGCATTCCTGCACACGGACAATTTCTCCTTTCTTCGTTTCTTGTATCTGCATATAGCATAGTTAAACAAGTGGAAGAAATCGGACGAACACCATTAGAATTAGAAGCGTTGTTGTTGTTCGCATTACCGTTGTTGTTCACATTAGCGAAGTTAGTCGCGCTCCTAACACCACGGAGCCAATAGTTGAAGCGACTAAACGGCACAAACATACAGAAATTGCCCGGATTATTCTTCTTATGCTTCCACAGATTCTTTCTCTCTGTTTAAAATACTCTTACGAATTTTGTTGTCAGATTTTCTCCAACCTTTGATTAACGCCTGTTCTTGTATAATCATATTTGTGATATTTTCATATTTTTCTATATTGACAGGCAGAGTAGTAATGATATACTGTAATTCTTGAATTAAGTTCTCGCAGTGACCAAGAGCTAAGTCCTGATGTATTCTGCGTTCATCACACTCACTAATGAATTGCGGACTAATTTCATTAGCTAGAAAAATTTCATGTACCATATCACGGGTAATTTGTATAATTGCTTTCTGCTCATCTGGTATAAACCATTCTACAAAAGCTTCGTATCGCTCCTTGCGCTTAGCAATATTGCGATCATAACCGTCCTTTTGATTTTGACTCCATCCTGCGTATGCGTCTGGCTTAGGTTTTTCTTCATATTCCTTTAAACCAAACTGTCGCAAAGCAAGGTCTGTAATAACAGTTCTTACTTTATACGCATGATGCTCAACCTCGAATGGAGATGGCTTTCTATTTGCTTTCAGTACCGACATCATTTCCTCCGTATTAACCACCCACCTAAAGGTGGGATGGGATTAAAGATATTGCTATGTATTTCTTGCTAACCTTTAATTAACGAAGAAAAACGGACGAACACCAAAAGAATTAGAAGCGTAGCTGCCGCCCGCACTACCGTCGTTGTTCACATAAGCGAAGTAAGGCGCGCTCCTAACACCACGGAGCCAATAGGCGAAGCGACGGTGAATATATTCAGGAGCGAGAGCGAACAGTGGGAACTGAGAGTTGATACATCCAACTTCATATCCGCTATTAGCCCATACAGTTGTTCCGTACACCATAACCTCAGACATCAGTTCAACTTTACAGTCATACCAAGCCCATCCAGAAGCCTGTCCGTTAGCGGTTGCGTTCGGCAGGATATCTCTGTAAGACATTACATGAGTAGAACCGAAGTCGTTCACAATCTTCTGAGTTGCCTGTGCAAGGTTGGTGGTTCTCATATCAGAATTTGCATATGCACCGGTTGTTGTATTTGCAGCAGAACCTTCTGTATACTGACCACTATCCGTATTGTGCATCTGTGCGCTATACAGAGCAGAGTCAGGAACGAGGCACATGCAGTTACCCATAGATGCGTTGTCTCCAATCTGTTTTCCAAGATTGAATCCAGCGATTCGATATACAGTACCATTGATTGTAAGGTAATCACCTACATACAGGTCATCGAATGTACCTGCCTGAATAGCTTTAGACATCGCAGATGTGTAAGATGTACCTAAGTTCTTACCTCTGAAAATAGAGTTGTGACCGCCTGCGTTATTACGAGCAGCTCCTTTGTACAGTTCATTTACTGCATCCGGCAGAGACTTTGTTCCCTGATCCAGACCGAAAGTTTTACGTGTCAGCTTATTCAGTATAGCTGTGGAAAGGTTGTCGAAAGTCACACCTTTAGTACCGTTCGCACCGTCAACTGGAAGTACATCAGAATCAGCGACAGAAGTAACAGCAGAAAGGTCTTTAATTCTTGTTGTATTTGCCATAGTATATTCCTCCTCTTATATACCTAATTTCTTTTCGAGTTTTTCTATACGTTCGTTGAAACTCTGCATTTGCAGTTCATCGTATAGAATTCTGACCAATAAAAAATGAGTATACTCAATGCAGTAATACTCATCTTCATCATCAGGATTAAGTTTTCTTGTTCCAAGCATCAGGAGTTTATCTTCAACTCCATGCCTAGCGAATGCATTTCTCAAATCTTGTGCTAGAATTCCAACACATAACTCATCATGGTCGTAGTCAGGTGCTGACATTCTAAACTGTTTGAAATGTACTTCCCCGACAGCTAGGATAATTTCCTTTGCTATCGGTTCAATATCTCGTTTCATGCGGACATCTGATAGGGTTCCGCTCCATGTCCCATCAAGGAATCCTTTTCCGTTTTCTGCTTTGATATGTATACCATCGGAGTTTGCATAGATGCGCCCACGTTTTCCTTGAGTTCCATTATTGTTATAGTACCAATCAGACCATCCATATCCACCAGGCGTATTTTCATTCATTAGATTTACGCCTTTAAAAATACGCATCAGCATAGCGCAATCAAAACCAGAGCGATTAGCGGTTTTCCCAAACGCAATACCATCGCCACCAGCTTTATAGTCCATAGTTGCGAAGCCGTTTGATAATGTCATTGTAGCGATGGCTTCACGACCTGCTTTATCTCGAATGATAACTCTGATATCGTATGCTTCAGTGTCCGAAACAGCGATAACACGAGTGTCATTAAGAGATAATGAACTTGCACTAATATCTAGGTTTGTCCATGCGGATTGCCCTGCAATTCTGTATTGTAGAACAGGAGTAAGCGTGTTGCCGGATATACTACTTACGGAACCTTTGGCAACGATTTTAGCATGGTCTCCGGTATCGTCTGATACGAAATTACTGGTAGTTGTTCCAGTACCACGAGATGCTGTGATAGAAGCGGATGGAAGGCTGTAATCGACTACAGTAACATCTAATACAGCAGCTGCAGAACGACCTCTACTATCGGTAGCAGATACTTTTACAACTTTTGTTCCGGTCTTTGTAAATGCATCGAATGTATACTCTGTTCCGCTTGATGCCGTTTTGTCTGACATATCAGTAACCGCTATTTTCAGTGTTTTAATGGACGATCCATACACACCAGAAGCAGTAGGTTTTACCTTAACCCCAGAAAGCAACTTCGCATAACATCCAAATGTATTATTCGTATTGGAGAGCGATGCAATATTGCATGTAGGAACTACGGATGCTGGGAGATAAGCAGTAACTGACACAGTTTTCGTACCAATCTTTGTGCCTCCATTCATCGTATCAACAGTGAATGTCAATGTTCCGCTTGTCGCATTCGGTATCTGACCAGCATATTTTGCTATCGTAAATCCATTCCATACTACGTTATCCACACAAGAGTTCGTTACGACTTCAGACTTATTTCCGAATGTAGCTGTGACCTTATGTGTGAAGCTCGCTTTCTTATTCATATGTATGATTATCTGGTCGCCCATGTTTACCGAAGATACGCTTGAAGGCCAGTTGTTTACTGAAGGCTGCGATGCTCTTGGTATGGTATCAAGAGACCAGCTACCGCTTCCATTTCCTGTACCATCCGCATAATAGTAAATAGCACTAGAGATACTTGCGGAAAAAGATTGCGTACCATTACTGTTATGATTTACAGTGACAGAACCACTACACAGTTTTCCTTTATATTGTTTCCATCGACCAGTGTTGTTATAAACTGTGCTTCCAGCAACAACTACCTTACAGGGTCCCGTCATGTACCATCCGGCACTACCGCCTATAGCTTCGACGGTGTAGTAGATTGTAGATGTATTTGCACCAACATTTTGCGAAGCCGTCCAGCTGAATTTCCAGCATCTTCCTTCGTATCCACCGGTCGTAAAACTTCCGCTTAAAGCCATACAATATCACCTCCTTTATGGCTAAGAATTTATTGCCCCCCAAGGTACCTAAATGACAGGTTACCATTTGAACGTGGGATAAAGGCAAACTTTCCAAGTTGCAATCTGTCTAAGATTTCAGCATCCGTTACATACAGTTTATTGTTACTGAAATAAGCAACTTCGTCTGTTCCTTGGTAGAAACTTAACTTTTGCTCGCTCAACAGCATAGATAACTGCATAGATGGGTCTTGACTTGAAATCTTTCTTGTAATACGCAGTCCGGCATCTTCCATAGAGAAACATTCGGTCGTTTGCTCTATACTTTCAATTCTGCCGTCTATAGCATCTACACGAACAATGTACGTATTGACATCAGTCTGAACCTTATCAACTTGCTGTTGTGTAGTAACACTGCTTTTTCGTATTTCTTCAATCCGACCACCCTCACCAACTAAGTCATCGAAATCCTTTCTATTTGCAACCACATTATTGATAACATCGGAAATGATTTTCTTCAGTTCCTCTGACATATCTCCAGTAATTTTGTCCGTGTAATCGGTTAAATCTTCCGGAGCAGGGTAGTAGTCTGTAGGACGATTTCCCTTTTCCAACTGAATATAGTCGATTGCATAGTAGTCATTATTGTTCATGTTGTCAGTGATTCTAAGTACGTTAGAAGTAATACCTACGCTACCAGTAGAGATAAGCTGACCAGACGATGTAACGATGTTGTCACGAGCATCCGATACAAGATCAAACTCTGTATCTTCCAAAGTCAGAACTGTATAAACTTTGTTCCATCCAGATGTGAGCTGTATCTGTTGCATATCTGTTGTTTGCATTACACCATTTGTGTTTGCAAGACACACATTGATTGTCGTACTCTGACGAGAGTATACATTCATAGATACAGTCAATTTCGTACCAAGCTCTACAGCAACTAAGTTGTCGGTATACACTTCGTAGTAAACCGCTTTAGCCGCATTAGACCCAGTTCCGGATTTAACCTTGATTACTCGTTTTGCATCAACTTCGTCTTCGGAAATAGAATATACGCCGTCTGTTCCATAGTAATGGCAACCTTCGAGCTGGTTCGATTTCTTCAATAAGTTTCTCGCTCCGATAAGCATGTTTGAGCTATCTACTAAAATTGGTATTGTCTGGATGTCGAGCATGTTGTCATCTGTAGGAGTCTGGTTTGCCTTATGCATTTCTATCGTATAGAATGTAGGCATTTCGCTTTCTCCGTAGATAGTAAAGCTCTGCTCCGCAACATTACCCGTAGAACTCAGAACTTCTTCGGTACGGTTATCGCTATAAGTCTTAGATATAACAAAACGGCATGGATAAACCTCTCTGTCGGCATCTCCATCCCGATAATATCCTCTGACTTTAATAGTGTCAGGCGTGATTATATTGTTTCCGTCAATCTTTACAGTAGATGTATCTACCTCAAGGAAGTATGTTCTTCCTGCAACTCCGACATCTCCCTGCTTTGCATTTGTATACGTAACTGTAGAATTCCCGTCAGAATACTGAACGGTTGTTCTAGTCCATAAATACATACCGTCTGTGAGATCAGGTATTGTATCAGACCATTTGTTAGTTACGAATGTTCTTGATGAGTTATCCACGAGAGATAAACCACCGCTTGTAACAAGCTCTATTGATTCAGGAGGTGTAGTGCTTTTCTCAGTTGTTGCAATATACTCTACCTTCGTAGAAGTAATTTTTACATCGCTTCCTTTAATAAGAGTCCATGTATACTTTGATGGGTCGGTGCTGTCTGCCTCGATGTTATCTGTATACTGTCCGATGTATTTCTTGTCGGTTCCGACAGTTGTATCGAATCCGGTTTTTCCATCGGCAGAATCTGCGTATGCAATATGGACATATCCATTTTCTCCGGCAGTTCCATTCTCACCGACATATTTAGACCACTTGTATGCACTTGCTTGAGTAGGAGCAGTAGAAGTGGTTGTGGACGCAGTACCAATGTATTTCGTAGCACTTGATGGTGTTTGCGTCATTCCAGTACCGTTTGCATCAGTAGCGTAGCGAATCCAAAGATATGACGACACTCCATCGAAGTAATCGACTCCCTTGACAGGAGTTTTACCGTCAGCTCCTTTGATAAGTGACCATGCGTAATCCTTATAATTTCCGCTATCAGCTTGTATATTGTCAGAATACACACCGATATATGTAGCGCCAGTAAATTCAGATTTTGAGAATCCGTCTTTACCATCTGCACTTTTTGCGTATGCAAAATGTACATATCCATTCTTACCTGGAATACCATCTTCCCCGTCTTTACCAGCAAACTTAGACCATGTGTAAGAACTTGCAGTATCTGGGTCTTTAATCACATCATTCACACAGATACCGATGTAATCTGATGGAACCTCAGATATCTGACTATCAGTAGGATTTGGATAAGCAGAATATTTGATATGAACATAGTTGCTCGAACCATCTCTACCATCTCGCCCATTGATACCGTCAATACCGTCCGTACCGTCAATACCTTGTCTTGATACACTGTAAGTTACTGTTGAATGACCGTCAGAATAGTTGACAGTCGTTCTAGTCCAAAGATAAGAGCCTTCGATTACTTCTGGAATTGTTGTAAGCCACTTATTCGTAGCAATCTCATTCCCGTTGTGATCCACAAGTATCTTTCCATCGTCGGTTGCCATAGAGTCGGCATAAGGAGGAGTAGTACCGTTATCACTCGGTATATACACAACCTCTGTAGATTCAATCGTTACGCTCGTTCCGTCTTCTCCTCGAATCTGAGACCATGCATATTTCTTATAGTCCGTACTGTCTTCTTTGACATTATCCGTATACACACCGATATGCGTTGCGCCTTCATACTCAACTACGCTAAAGTTTACGCTACCATCTGATGACTGTGCATATGCGAAGTGTACATAGCTATCTGTACCATCTCGACCATTCGTTCCTGGCGTACCGTCTTTTCCGTCCTTACCATTGAATCTACTCCAAGTATAAGAACTTGCTGTTGTTGGGTCATTGAGGTTAGTATCTACGCATATACCGATATAAGCAGCCGGAACCTCTGTCAGCATCTCGTCTGTTGGATTCTCGACCGGACTATATTTGATATGTATATATGAAGATGTACCATCAACACCATCTCTACCAGGTATACCTTGAATACCCTGACCGCCATCAGCACCGGCTTTCAACTTTGCAATACGGAATTTCTTGCTGACAGATAACTTATCCATATAGATTAAATCAAATACGACCTCACCCATATTTGTAGTCAGATTCTTGATTGTATATCTATGAAGTGTCTTGTCCCATTCGCCTTCGATTCCACTTGTAGCAGTAACTGTCCATTTCAAATCGGATGATTTCGTAATGTCCGTACTGCCTGAGAATACAAGAACGTCCGTGTAGCAACCAGCAAAATTTCCACCATTACCGTTTGAGTCTGTTGTTATTCCTATATATTCATTGGTAAGCTGAACGACAAGAGCAGCCGCTTCTTGCTTGATAGTCTTATCAATATAGGAACCAAGGTCATCGCTTGTTGTCATTTGGATGTGTCTGCCATTGATTTTGATATTTCCATCATCATCTACATACACATATTTCGTATAAGAACCGTCTTCATTCTTACGCTGAAGTGTAAATAGATCCTTGTTTGTATCAGCAGCATCTGCAGTAATTGTCATTCCGTTCTGGTCAATTTTTACAGAACCAGAAGTGTTGTAAATACCGAGTTCGTTTCCGAGAATGATATTTCCTACAATTTTGTGTGCGATGATACCATAATCTTCTTTATACGTTCCAGTTTCCGGGTCATAGTAAATGTATTTACCGAGACCAGTCTTAACTGTTTTCCATCCATCATTGGTGTAATAAAATCCATGATTGATAATCTTTGTCTGCTCTGCACTATAGTCATCTCCGAATTCATTCTTTTCTCTCATTAAGAGACCGGACTCATCAACAACCATATTCTGATTATCGGCTGCATTGACAATCTTCTTATTTGTCAGATTCAGACCGTTTTCAACCATATCCATAATCTGCTTATTGGCATTGTTTCCTTTATTAGCCTGATGCTGTACCATAGAGTATGATGTAGCCATAGATTGAGCCTGTGCCAAAATACTTTGTGTATCTGACATATAGTCCAGTCCATATGTGACATCAGAGAACTCCACATCTAACTTATCAAGATTGTCATAATCAATCTTATAAGAGGTAAGTCTCAGCTTATATACCACTCCATCAATTTCGATGTGAACCCAGTTACCGACCTCGAAATTAACCAGAAGAGGAGAGAATGTCGCATTTCCTTTAACAAGATAAAGCTGGTCATGAGTAACAATCTGAATGCCATCCAATGTTACGATTGGTATTGGTGATTCTTCTACGTCTTGTTCTTTAACCAGAAGGAAATTGTTAAGGTTGCAACTGATTGTATGCTGTAATGTTGCAGATTTTATGATTTCACGTTCTGCGTTTTTAACAAATTCTTTCGCCTGAGTGATAAGCTCAGTATCTGATAATCCGTCAGAGATGAAGTTATCATTCTGGTAAGTATCGTCACGGCGGAAAGAGCAGAATTCTACCCACAGAGATTCTCCAAGGTATGTTCTAATGTCGAGCTTATTTGCAATAGCCTGTCTCTGCTTTTCGATATAATCCAGAACTCCATCTGGGTTACTTCTTGTTCCTCTTAATTTCAGAACTTCAGCTTCACGCTCGCGTAACTCATCTTGAATCCATACACTGCGGTTGTAGTACGGTAGGTACATGGAAGTGTATAATTCGTTTTCAGGATCAGCAACGCCTTGCTGAATTAGGATATCCAGGCATCCACGGTCGATACTTGCAAGAATGTTCAGGTTATCTACGCTGTAATAAGATAATGCCTGTTTGAATTCGGACTCACTCTTTTTGAACAGAGCAACGGTTCCGGTGGCATCAACCTCATTTTTCTTCATTGCCTTTTCAATCTGGCATTTAATGAAATCAGGAGTTGCATCTGATACATATACAGTCAGCTCTGCAGATGTTGCTGTATCTTCGTCATCAGCATATCCTGTCAGTGTAATTGTTCCTTTCCATACCTTGGCTTCATAAACATTGCATTTAGCCGTAATCCGGTAAAGAGAAGTGTCAATGAATACTTTTGCATAATTCTGGACTGCGGAAGTGACAGTAGCAGAAGAAGCAATATCTCCATTCTGGATACCAAGTGGTGACAATGCGCTGGATGTGAGTTTCGTGAGTTCCTTAGCTGCCGTTGTCTTTTCTCCATGCTCAGATGCAGGAGCGAGAGTTGTTTTCAACAGGCTGTAGAAATTCAAAGCAGAGTAATATAAATCTGTCAGTGCTGAATAACCTACGATAGGATACTTAACATTCACGAGAGTGTTATCATACAGTTTGTATTTGTTGATAAGTGCGTTGTATTCTGAGATAGCAGTAGATGGGATATCAATCTGCTTCTCATTTGAATATGACGCATACTCTTTATCGTAAGCATTCAGTTTATCCTGTAACTCTTTTGACATATCTGAACGAACAGAATCGCTCAGATACCAGATATACTGGCTTCCGCTCGGATTGATATTGCGAATCGTTGCAGTCATCAAATCGTCCCCGGCTACAAGACGGAAACAGTTCTTTACACTGTCTTTGTTGGACGAATATGTAATATCACCAGCGAAATTTTCATGACTAAGGAATATTCCGCTATCTGTTCCATATCCATAATTGATATTCGCAGCCCCACACTTCGGGCATACTTTAGTTGTGAATGATCCACGCTCACCACATTCCATACATCTATCATTTAAGTCATATACAGAAATGGTACGGTGTATTTTTCCATCATTATTTGTATATTCGCCATACACGAACAAGCATTCAACCTCATTTGCGATATCATCAAATGCATCTTTTATACTCGAACCATCCCATGAGAATGTCCTTTGCAGATTCGCAATAGAAGAATCCACATGGACAATCGTATAGTGAGATGCTTTGTCTTTTAAGATTCTATTCAAAGCAGAAGCTTCTGGATTCTTTGAGTCATAAATGATAGTAGGAGAGTAGTCATCTCTCGCAATATCATCCTCTGTGTTTATTTCAACACCATTTAAGGTGAGCTGACCAAGCTCAGCCTCCTGTAAATGAACGCCCTGACAATGCTTGATTGTACAGTCATTTTCATCAACTTCTACAGAAAGTTCATACCACGGATTAAATGAGGATGTATCCAAATGTGGTATGTACACCAGTCTGAAATCTCTGATGTCATCCCATAACTTGCATTCAATACCATCGACTTCCTTATATACATCGAAAGATATTTCAGCGGTTTCTACAAGGGCATTTGCATTTGTCAGTGATTGAACATTGTGAATAATTCCCTGTTTGGTTCCGCCACGATAAGCAAGTACGAGGTCTGGTGTAATCGGCTGACCATCAGGACTTATTTCAATAAGACCTCCGTATAAAGAAGTATTCACGCAATCACCACCTTCGCAATCGGATTATATGAAATAGAGTATGTACAAGGGAGATTGAACGTCAGCTTGTTCAATGTATTGCCATACTCATTATTGATTC
>OGZC01000744.1_pt1 | contig 18608 bp, 8 predicted proteins | sample 1576751 | NCBI WGS metagenome assembly OGZC01 (sample SAMEA3541486, study PRJEB24748) | human gut metagenome | biome: human gut; feature: human-associated habitat; material: faeces | place: China | collected 2012
CTTCGATAAACTGCATGGTGAATTTAATCACGGCTCCTTTAGCTACCAGATTACGGTGATAATCCGTATAAAGAGTAGTGTCGATAGGTACGAAATAATCCGGCATGATACCCCCTCCGCCATAAACGGTACGTCCTAGTTTCTTGGTTTGTACTTTCAGCGAATCCGGGAAGTGAATACTGTCAGCATTCATCAGTTCACCGTGGTTGAAACGTTCTATCAGGTCCTTGTTGTAATCGACAGTACTGTCGTACGGTTTCTGGATGGAACGTCCCGATGGAGTATAATAGCGCGCAATAGTCAAACGAATCATGGAACCGTCCGGCAGGTCGATAGGACGTTGCACCAATCCTTTGCCGAAAGAACGGCGTCCTACGATAATTCCTCTATCCCAATCCTGCACTGCACCGCTGACAATTTCGCTGGCGGAAGCCGTATATTCATCTACCAGGATGATAAGGCGTCCATTACGGAAATCTCCGTTTCCTTTGGCGTAGAAATCACTGCGTTTGGCAGTCCGTCCTTCCGTGTAGACAATCAATTCTTTTTGCCCCAGGAATTCGTTGGCAAGGTCGATAGCTGCATTAAGGTAACCTCCTCCGTTTCCTTGCAGGTCGAGAATCAGGTCCTTCATACCTTGTTTCTGAAGGCTTGTCATTGCTTTTTTGAATTCTTCGGCAGTGGTTGCTCCGAAGCGGTTGATGCGGATATAACCTGTTTTAGGCTGAATCATGTAAGAAGCATCGAGGCTAAGGATAGGTATTTTATCTCTTTTCACTGTGAACAATAAAGGATCCTGCACGCCACGACGAACGATAGTCAGGTTGACTTTAGAGCCTTTCGGACCACGAAGACGCTTCATAATATCTTCCGTACTCATTTTCACTCCCGCAATGGCGCTGTCATTGACCGCAACAATACGGTCACCGGCAAGGATGCCGACTTTTTCGGAGGGTCCGTTGCTGACGGGTTGCACTACTAACAGGGTATCTTCAATCATCTGAAACTGAACTCCAATACCTTCGAAGTTACCTTGAAGAGGTTCGTTCATTTTCTTCACTTCTTCTGCGTCCGAGTAGGTAGAGTGCGGGTCGAGTTGTGCCAGCATCTTGATGATGGCTTCTTCCACCAACTTGTCTTCATCTACTTTGTCTACATAGAAATGGGAGATTGCGAACTCTGCCATTTGTAGCTTGCGCATGGCTTCAGAACCGAAATTTTGGGCTTGTAAGGCTGATACTGCCCACAGGCAAGCCAAAAGGACGTATATTTTAATCTTATTCATAATCTTACTTTATATTAATAGCCGAGTATTAACAACCGGGCACAGATACGCCTGCATCCTTCTCAATTCTCCATTCTCAACTCTCAACTTATCCTCATTCCTTTGGGAATAAACTGGCTGATATCTTTATTATAAGTCAATAATTCGCGTACAATCGTCGAGCTGACGCAAGTCAGTTCCGGTTCTGTGAAGAGCAGGATGGTTTCAATGCCTGCCAGTTTGCGGTTGATGTCCGCAATCGTTTCTTCATACTCGAAATCTTTCACTGTACGGATACCGCGGACAATAAATCTGGCCCCTACTTCCTGCGCAAAATCAATGGTCAGACAGTCGTAGGACATCACTTTTATACGAGGCTCATCCTTGTAAAGCTCCCGAATCATTTCTTCTCTTTTCTCAATGGGAAAGTATGTATTCTTGTTCTCATTGATACCGATTCCTATCACGATTTCGTCCATAAAGGTGAGTGCACGTTCCACTACCGAATAATGTCCGATGGTGAAGGGGTCAAAAGTACCCGGGAATATTGCTTTTCTCATGATGCCAAATCTTCTTCTATAACCAGATTATCTATAATAAAGTTCTGTCGTTCCATGGTATTTTTACCCATGTAGAATTCAAGTAGTTCTTTCACTGCGTCCGTCTTTCGTAAAGAAACTTGCTCCAGACGCATGTCTTTACCGATGAAATGCTTGAACTCGTCCGGTGAAATCTCTCCTAAACCTTTAAATCGCGTGATCTCCGGATTCGGGCTTAGTTCGTTAATTGCATTGACACGCTCTTCTTCACTATAACAATAGATTGTTTTTTTCTTATTGCGTACACGGAACAAAGGCGTTTGCAGAATATATACGTGGCCTTTTTTTATAAGGTCAGGGAAGAATTGCAGGAAGAAAGTAATTAATAGCAGGCGGATATGCATACCGTCCACATCGGCATCGGTTGCTACGATGACTTTGTTGTAGCGTAGTCCGTCCAAGCCATCTTCTATATTCAGGGCTGCCTGAAGCAGATTAAATTCTTCGTTCTCGTAGACCACTTTCTTAGTTAACCCGAAAGAATTCAGCGGTTTACCACGTAGACTGAACACTGCTTGCGTGTTCACATCACGGCTTTTGGTGATGGAACCACTTGCAGAGTCCCCCTCGGTGATAAAGATGCAGGAATCTTCTTCCAGTCCTTTTCCTTTCGGGTCGTTGAGGTGAATACGGCAGTCGCGCAATTTGCGGTTGTGCAGGTTTGCCTTCTTTGCACGTTCACGGGCAAGTTTGGTTACACCTGCAATGGCTTTACGCTCTTTCTCGGATTCTTGGATCTTTTGTTGTATCGCTTCGGCTACATCCGCATTTTTGTGCAAGAAGTTGTCCACTTCCTGTTTGATAAAGTCGCCTACATATTTATTGACTGTCACTCCGCCGGGAACCATATTGGTAGAACCCAGCTTCGTTTTCGTCTGACTCTCAAAGATAGGCTCTTCCACATTGACGGCAATGGCAGCAACCAGTCCGTTACGAATGTCGGTATAGTCCATATTCTTGTTGAAGAACTCCTTGATAGTGCGGGCGATGTGTTCCTTGAAAGCACTCTGATGCGTACCTCCTTGGGTGGTATGCTGACCGTTGACGAAGGAGTAATATTCTTCTCCGTATTGTCCGGTATGCGTAAAGGCGATTTCGATGTCTTCCCCTTTCAGGTGGATGATCGGGTAAAGTCCGGTTGCCGTCATATTGTCGTTCAAAAGGTCTACCAGGCCGTTGCGCGACAGGATACGGTGTCCGTTATAGATAATGGCAAGCCCGGTATTGAGGTACGTGTAATTACGTAGCATTGTCTCAATAAATTCAGGCTTGAAACTGTAATTCAGGAATAATGTATTATCCGGTTCGAAGAAGATGTAAGTTCCGTTTTCTTCTTCGGTATTCTGCGTCTCGTCGGTCAGCAGGTTTCCTTTTGAGAAAGTGGCGATACGTACTTTACCGTCACGGTAACTGCGTACCTCAAAACGGGAGCTCAAGGCATTGACGGCTTTCACACCGACACCGTTTAGTCCGACACTTTTCTTAAATGCCTTGCTGTCGTACTTACCACCGGTGTTCAGCATGCTGACGGCTTCGATGAGTTTTCCCTGCGGGATGCCTCGTCCGTAGTCGCGTACGCTGACACGGAGGTTTTCTTCAACGGTAATCTCGATTTTCTTACCGGCTTGCATTTTGAACTCGTCAATACTGTTGTCAATTACTTCTTTCAGGAGGACATAGATTCCGTCTTCGGCATGTGCACCGTCGCCCAGCCTTCCGATATACATACCGGGGCGTGTGCGTACATGTTCCATGTCACTTAGGTGACGGATGTTGTCGTCAGTGTACTCTACTGCATTGTTGTTGTCTACAGGTATCAATTCGTTCTCTTCCATAGCTGTTTTTTTATTTTATCTCTTTGATGAACGCACGGCGGCGCTTATGTTGTTGAGTCTCAAAGTAATCCCATTGTGCCTGAACTTTTCCGTTCAGTTCCAGTTCGGGGTTGCTTTCCGCAAAGATAAAACCTAATTTTTGATAAACTGGAATTAAATCGGAAAATAACAAAGCGTTAACACCTTTGTTTTGATATTCCGGTTTCACTGCAACGAGTAGCAGATCAAGCATTTTGGCACGGCGTTTCATAAATAGTGCCTTTAACAGATAGAACCATCCGAGTGGCAACAGACGCCCGTGTGATTTCTGTAAAGCCTCGGCGAGAGATGGCATGGAGATACCTACACAGACCAGTTCGTCATTGGCATCAGTAATCAGTGTAACCATCCGTAAGTCAAGGATCGGCAGATACATTTTCACGTATTGGTCGATTTGCCGCTGTGTCAACGGAGAATAGCCATAAAGAGGACTGTATGCTTCATTCATCAACTCGAAAATCTTCTGTCCGTAGTCTTTGGCTATTTTTCTTCCGGAAGTATATTTCTTTATCTTGAGGTTATATTTTCGTTGGATCAGTTCGGAGATACGTTTATGCTTGTCGGGAATGGCATCCGGTATGTAGATTTTGTATTCCACCCAGTCGGCGTCTTTCTCGAAGCCTAACTTTTCCATGTGTACAGGATAGTACGGGTAGTTGTAGATAGTAGCCATGGTACTAAGTTGGTCGAATCCTTCAACTAACATACCTTCCGCATCGAAATCAGTAAATCCGAGAGGACCGGCAATGTGAGTCATGCCTCGTTCTTTTCCCCATTCTTCCACCGTTTTGATGAGTGCGGATGATACTTCGGGATCGTCGATGAAGTCTATCCATCCGAAACGAACGTTTTTACATTCCCACTTCTCGTTCGCCTGATTGTTGATGATTGCAGCTACACGTCCTACTATTTTATCGTCCCGGTATGCGAGGAAATAATCTGCTTCACAGAATTCGAATGCTGCGTTTTTCTTCTTGTTGAAGGTGTTGAGCATGTCGTCATAGAGGTCAGGCACAGAGTAAGGGTTACCCTTGTACATTCTGTAATTGAAACGGATAAATTTCTTAAGTTCTCTCTTTGTGGAGACTTTCTTGATTGTAATAGCCATATCTCGTATTTATGATTTGAGCAGGCAAAGATACGTGATAATCTTTAAATTACAACGTGTGGGGTGGCAAAAACTGTATCTATATAATTTTAGTGCTTATGTACCATTTGAGTTTATGCATTATGATAGTGAAGAGGGAGTTTACTTCGATGAAAAGCAATAAACATTACCCGCAAAACCACAAACAATCATCTTATTCCCGGATACGGCTACGGTTGAAAATATAGGCGCTCCAATGTGTCGTTTATCTTTTATAATTCCTGTAGTTTGGTCGATGGCATATAGATAACCGTCGGAAGCTCCGATGTAGACAATTCCTTGTGATGCAACAGGACTTGTTTCAACTCCGGCTTGCGGAGTGGTGGAATAAGGAGCAGTATATACAAGTGAAGGTGACGTTTCTGCTTTCCATTTATTGAAAAGTGTAGATTTGTCCAATGCGAAAACTCCCCGGTCGGCAGTACCGAAAATGATTTCCTGTTCGGTGATGAGTGGGGTGGATGTAACATCCAGATTGGCTGATAACTCTTTTTGTTGCAATACTTTTCCGGTCTGTGGCTCTATTGTGAAGAAGCTCTTGGAAGAGATAATCCATAATTTCCCGTTTTTATAGACAGGAGAGGCTCCCCGGTTGCCAAGTCCGTTATCAGATAGTTTCCAGAGTTGCTTTCCTGTGTGGATATCATTGCCGTATAAACCTCCCCATTGGGTTCCGCTGACTAATACATCTCCGGCAATAGTGAGTGTTGTAGTAGAACCTTCCCGCTGTTTCCAGTCCTTGTTAGTCCATATCGTTTGTCCTGTTTTTAGGTTGTAGGCAGATAGTCCGGCGCCGATTCCGGCATAGACCACTCCTTTGTCTACTGTCAAGCCTTCAGTCAGATAGGGATAGCTGTCCAAATTAATAGATTGTTTCCAGAGTAATTTCCCTGATTCACTGTCTAAGGCATAGAGGTTGCAGGAGGCATCTTGAGCTACTACAATTCCATTTTCATAGGCTATTGTGTTCTTAACAGAATTTGCAGTACGGAATTTCCACAACAGTTTGCCGGAATTAAAATCAAATGCGCAGATAAATGTGTTCAGTGATACATTATCGTCGGTGGTAGCGATAAATACTTTCTGTCCGACGATAATGGGAGAACACATAAAAATGTTACTGCCTGTATTGGTTGTCCATTGTAATTGCAGGGAGAGCTTGATTTGAGAGTTGTTGACTCCTCCGGAGTGTGCTGCGTTTTGAAGTAATGTATTCCAGTCTTCACCTGCAATAGTGGATAATTTGAAGTCCTTTTGATAGATAAACTGGCTGGTAGCAGTCGCTTTCTTTCCGTTGCTGAAGAATGAAGTCACTGTGAGATTTAGTTTTTTCCCCATTTCATTGGCCGGCATTTGAATGTTTCCACTCCAGTTCCATTCTGTACGGGAGGCTAGATCGCCTTTAGCTATTTCTTGATTATTTTCCGAATCGCTTAGGATATAAGAAACGTGAGACGTTTTGGCCTGCGAATAATATGTATTGACGGAAACAGGAAGCTGATCTTTAGTGATGGTGCAGGCTGCGGCCGTCTGATTATTCATCGGAGAGACTATTGCGATTTGTGGCTCGATGAAAGCATATCGCAGTTGGGTGGTGATATTGTCGTTTGCGTCTACTTTTATTTCTCTAAAAGAAGAAGGGGAATGGTCAATGCCTCCTTTATCCAATGTGCCGGTACAGATTGTATAAATCCCATTTTGGTTGCGGACATAGTTGTAATGCATGTGTCCGTAGATTTGGGCTTTGGTATTGAAAGAACGAAAATCAAGCAGATGATCGTCATCTGCTTTAAAGACGAAAGAGTCATTTGGAGTAAATAAGTCGTGATTGAAAAGGATAAGTGCCTGGTCTTTTTTTATGAGAGCAAGATCGTTTTTTAGCCAGTTGTATACATCTCTTTGGGTATAGTTGGTCGGGTTATCTCCGTGGTCGATTGGAGTGACTACATAATGAACGTTACCTATATCAAATGAATACCATGTCGGACCATAGAGAGATTCGTAAAGCTCTTCGCCATAGTTGCCTTTCACTAAGTCATGATTACCGATACAATAATAAACAGGACAATCCATTGTTTGTGCATTTACCACTTGATTGTGGATGGTGAGTCCCGGTTCGTAGCAGATATCTCCGGTGTGAATGAGGAAGGCAGGCTTCTCATTGTCAATGTATTGCTGGAGATCGGTTACCCAACGCCCCATTCCACCCGTTACTTCGGTGTCGGTGATTTGCACGAAAGAATGTTTTCTGGGTTTTGTCCGCTCGCTTTCGGTTAAGATAAAATCGTAGCTTTTTCTGTTCTCTTTGGTAGAAAGGTAGAATTGTTGTGTTTCAAATCCCGCAGGAGTTGTAATACTTATGAATCTTGTTTTCTCGAATCCGGGCAAAGAGAACCGACCTTTCTTATCTGTTTTTACTACGTTCAATCCATCTGTTACCATAACTCCCGCCAGCGGCTTATCGCCTTTATCAACTATGCCCGATTGATTAGTGTCGACAGAAACTGTTCCCTTAAATTGAGCGCATAGAGGCAGATATAGTAAAAATGATACCAGAATCACAGATAGTCTTTTCATGGTCGGTTCTCAAATTTTAGTGTGTTAAGCTAATTATTCCTTCTCTTGTTTTAGTTGTTTTATTTCTTCGTTGTACCTGATTTCTTCTTTACACAGAGGCTTATACCAAGTCTTTCTTAGTATCAAGGTCGTAACCAGAAGCAATGCGATAGAGCTCCAGAGCCCCAATTGTTGGCGGACAACGAGATACATTGGGATAATGGTAAGGCTGCATTGCCACACAATGCCGATTGCCACGTTGAATGCGTCTCTTTTGAAGTTGCGGTTTGGCTGGATATGAGGGTAACGGGCCAATGCTTTTTCTTCAATCGGCTTCCACCATCCCCATGGGCGTACACGGGTGTAGAAGTTGATGAGCGTCTCTTCGTCTGTTGGAGGTGCGCTATAGGTTCCTGCGATGCATCCTATCAGGGAAACTCCGAACAGTACGGGGAAGAAATAGAGTACCCATGCGTCGGGAACAGTGAACTTCATGACGATGGCTGCTATTACTCCGGCGGTCATTCCCCAGAAATAGCCTTCACCATTGAAGCGCCACCAATGCCATTTCAGTACGTTGGCCGCGATGTATCCTCCGAAGAGTGCTCCTACAATCCATTGGAATATTTCATTGATGTCTTTCAGGAAGAATCCGATGACAGTGCTGATAACTACTACTGCGACAGAAATAATATAGCTACTGCGTATTTGTGTTTTCACACTCGCTTTCGGATTGATATATTTCAGATAAATATCATTCACGATATAAGCCGGTGCGGCATTAACAGTGGACGCAAAAGTCGACATGAAAGCTGCCAGTAGTCCGGCTAGTAGGATTCCGGCTAATCCTGCAGGCACATAACGTGTGATTAGATGGGGGAGGATAGTTTCAAAATCCGTTCGTGTCACTTCCATTTGTGTCAGACCGCCATCTTCTTTAAAGAAGTAGATAGCCAGCAGAGCAAATCCCATAATCATCAGGTAGCGGGGGATTAATAGTACGACTGATACGGAACCGCTCATCATAGCCGCTTCTTTGGGGGATTTGCAAGATAGAATTTTCTGCATATCATAGTTGGGCGCTGGTCCTGCCATACTCATAAATATTCCTTTGAGCAAGGCCATCATGACGAAGATGCTAATCAGGCTATATGGTTCATTCGCCATCCGTTCCGTCAAGAGGCTCATCCGACTGCTCCAGTCGATATCCAGCGTCCATCCGAAGAAAGGAGAGTCCCAGCCGGCCGGTACGAAAGAATGAATCATGTCCGGTGCTACCATTTGCATTCCGATAACAACAATTACGATACCTGCTACTGTCATAATCAGGAACTGCACAACGTCTGTCCATACAATACTCAACATTCCTCCGAGCATTACATAGAAAGTGGCGATTGTGGTAAAGAAAATACCATATACATGAGGAACATATTCTGCAGGCACATTGAAAGGAATGAATGGAGATACTACTTCCCAGGGGATGAATATCTCCATAAATTTACCAATACCTATGAATCCATAACTTAAAAAACCGAGTACGCTAAGTAATGCAAAGATGATAACAATCGTATGTGAAAGAGTCGATCCTTTGCCTTTACCGAAACGTGTCTTAATCCATTCTGCTCCAGTGAGTACATTGGAACGACGTAACCACACGGACAGATAAACCATTAGAAAGATTTGGTTGAACACTGGCCACAACCAGGGAATCCAAAGGCTCTTGAATCCGTAGGCAAATGCCCAATATACCATCAGCATCGTTCCTGTGATGTCAAACATTCCGGAAGCATTGGAGAGTCCGAGCATATAAAATGGCAATGATTTCCCTCCCAGGAAATAAGAATCCATATTTTGGGCAGCCCGTTTCTTCAGGATAAGTCCGATGACAATCATGGCAATGAGATAGGCACAAATGATGAGAATATCGATTTCGTGTAGTTTCATATCGTTATTTCGATTAGGTTTTTATATATCATTATTTTATTTGATGCAAAAGTAGGGCGAAAGTAGTGGGGAAACAAATATTATTTTAACTCATTCTGATACTATATTAATATATCTGTGTTTACTTCAACTTTGGTTTTCCTTTGAAAAGTCGGTTTTCCCCTGTATAAACGATAAGATATGCGATTTTATCGTTTATAAAAAGGAATATTGTTGAGGCCTCAATCTTATGAATAAAATGAAAGAACCAGAAAAAGCACGCCATTGTCAAATTCCGGAAGGAATGGCGATGGTGTGCTTTCCATATTGAAAATTCAGTTACTATACTTTCACCTTATTAGCTTCTATCAGTTGATAAATATTTTCTACGGACGTAGCGGATCGAAGTTTATCTTCCGGAGTATGCAGGCAATAATCTACAAGTCGTTCGATTGTAGAGGTAGCTACATGCATCCGTGTATCTGAAGAAGCATAATAGATGTAGACCGTTCCGTCTTCATCTGTAATCCACCCGTTCGAAAATAATACGTTGGAAACGTCTCCGATTCTTTCTTCTTCTACGGGTGCCATGAAGTAACCTCCTGGTTGGGCAATCACTTTATTGGGGGCATCTAAAGAGGTCATGTACAAATACAACACATACCTGAGTCCTGCTGCGCAAGCACGGACTCCATGCGCGAGGTGCAACCATCCCTGTGGCGTTTTGATAGGATGAGGCCCTTCACCGTTCTTCACTTCTTTGATGGTGTGATAATAACGTTGTTCTACCACCGTCTCTTCTTTAACTATTGCATGAGTGATATCATCTACTAGTGCCCAGCAAATTCCTCCACCAGTGCCTGCTTCAATAAACCCGTCTTGAGGGCGGGTGTAAAGCGCATATTTCCCTTTGACAAACTCCGGATGGAGTACCACATTGCGTTGCTGGCTTTTAGAGATAAGATTAGGCAGACGCTCCCAATTTCTTAAGTCCTTGGTGCGTATGATGCCTGCTACCGCAACGGCAGAAGTCAGATCTCCGGCGGCTGCGTCCGGATCTTTGCTTTCCGAACAGAAAATGCCGTATATCCATCCGTCCTCATGCTGGGTAAGGCGCATATCGTAGACATTCGTTTCTTCCGGGTATAAGTCGGGAAGCTGGATTGGATATTCCCAAAAACGAAAATTATCTATCCCATTCGGACTTTCGGCTATGGCGAAAAACGACTTACGGTCGTAACCTTCCACTCGTGCCATAATGAGATATTTTCCGTTATATTTGATAGCTCCTGCATTGAATACAGCGTTAATACCGAAACGTTCCATCAAAAAAGGGTTTGTTTCCGGATTAAAGTCATATCTCCATTCGAGTGGAGTATGGGCTGCCGTCAGAATAGGATATTTATAGCGTTCAAATATGCCATTGTTGGATCGTATTCTTTTATTTTCACGTGAGATGAGCGTTTCATATTCTTCTGTAAGAATACGTAATCTGTTATCATATCTATTCATATCTGTTCAAAATTTATAAAAAGAGACTGATTACAATACAGATAGTAATAAGGAATATACTGTGTTGTAAGGACAGTCTCTTTTTATGTTGGTCACTTCAAAAGTATGGGGGTACTTCCGAAATACATGTGTGTCAAGTTTATAAATTATTCTTTGGTTATAAAATAGGAACGTACAGTGTATCCGGGCTCCAGGAAACTCACCCAATACCAGCCGTCTTCTACTTTATCAATCCGGCAATCTTCTATCGGATATCCTACATTCTTGTCTACTGCGTTTCTTGTCACCTTATAAAGTGTTGCATTCGTCTTGCTGCCTACTCCCAAATCGCCGGTAAACTGAACCGCGTAACCGGATGCGGATGAAGTTGTCGAACTCTTAACAAGCAATTGCGACAAGTTGAAATCCGCCGAATGCATTATTTCTCCTACTTTTGAAGTAGAAAGGCTTTGGTAAGAATAAGAACCTGCCAGCATATAGCGATATGACGGGTTCTCCAGGTAAGGATCGTCAATAGCGGTAATGGTCACTTCTATCTTTTCACCGTCCTGGTCGGCGATAGTGACTTTGTTGTTGTAACGGTATCTTTTAAGTCCTTCAATTATCACTTCTGTACCGTCTTCAGACATGGAGCATTTCAGGTAAGTTGCAGAACCGCCTGCTGTGCAGGTATATCCACCATTGCCATCCAGGATTTTGATAGTAGCCGGAGTGCCGATAACTAAGTAAGGGATATTTTCACTATTGTCGACTACCATTCTCTTTTTCACTTTTACGATGAGTTCTGTCGTTTTGTCCCGTCTGTCTTTTACGGTGAAAGTGGCAGTACCCGGAGCCAGCGATTCAATTTGAATCTGCCCTTTATCATTTATCGCAGCCTTTGCTATTGATGGATTATCAACAGTGATACTGTATCCTCCATTGCCTGTATAGACCTCTATGGTCTTGTCTTCATTCGGATGCATAACTGTAGAAGATACTTTCAGAACCAAGTCTACCAATTGGTCAACAATTACTTTTACGTTGGTTGACATCCTGGCCCAGTCGGTAATAGTCACATTTGCGTCACCGGCTTTCAAACCTGTCACTTGTATTTGGTCATTGTCGATTGTAGCGGTAACCACATCTTCGTTCGAACTGGTAACCTTGTAGTTACCGTTTCCCTGAATAATCTGAATCACTCCTTCTGCTTTTTCATCTAGATTGATTGTCAATTCCTGCTTGTCCGCAACCAGATTGGCATAGGACGGATCATCTTCACTGCAACCGGAGAACAAATTAACGGCTGCAAGCAGGAATCCTGCTATATATAATCGATTCTTTTTCATGATATTCTAGTATTATTTTGACTATTATTCTGCTGCAATATCTTTTATCTTACCAGTAACTGTCACCACACTGAGCTTGGGAACCGTAATGGAACGTAACCCGCTTAAAGAAGGATTGAACTTCTTGCGCTGCCATTTTACGTCTTCGCTGGATGTGTATGCAATCATGTTCTGAAAACTTTTTCCTTCAATCTCAACTAAAGTGGAGAATGACTCCTTCTCCGAACTGTTCACTAATACGATGGTATAAGTATTATCCTTAACATAAGCTGACATCAGAAGTTCTGCAGGGAATTGATTCTCTTCAGAAGGAATAGCCTCAACATCTACACGATGACTGCCGGCTTCGATGAATCTGGTGAACTGCCCGTATGTATAATAGCGGGGGACTCTGTAGTAGGTAGTGCCCGGTATGGCTTCTTCCAACTGGATAAGGTTCTCGCCTGTCGTGCTGCAAGGACGGGCTCCGGCCCACCAGATATAAGCATTTACATTAGCTTGTGCCAGATAGTAATGGAAGTTTCTTGCCCATTTCATGGCATCATTCCAGTCCTCCGAACGTTTTAAGTTGTCACAGTTCTCGGTCATCCATACAGGAATATTGGCATTAACTGCTTCATCGAAAGGTAAGATATTATCTAAATTGGACATACTGTATCCGTGTCCGGCCGCTATGACGTTGTCATTTGCCAATGAAGCTTCGCTTTCCAGACATTTCTTGAAGAACTGATTGGATGCAGTGAGGAAAGACGAGTAACTTGCTTTCCACCATGAGGAACATTCTCCCATTATAATCTTTTTATCATTATATCCGGCCGCGTCCAGAGATTTCCGGAAAGTGTTATGGCTGAAATCTGCCAATTGTTCAGGAGTCCATTTACAAGTAGACCATGCAGTGAAAGTATTATCAGGTTCATTGGTAGGTGATAAGCCATAAATGTTTATTCCGAATTTCTTTTCGTATTCTTTGACGAAGTCTATCAGATAATTGGCGTAATCTTCATAATGAATAGCTTTCAGAGAGCCACCGGAGTTGCTGTCTTTATCTTTCCATTTTTTAGGTGGACTCCATACGGAGAACATATACTTCATGCTTTTATGCTTTCTGGATAGATAGTCCACCAGCCACATCTGGCCTAGCTGTACCTGTTCGGCACATTCCGCACCGTGATATTTGAACCAATAGTTGTTCATGTATTTAGGTTCGTCGGCAGGCAGGTTGAAGTTACGGTCCATGCCAAATTCTATTTCACCCGTGACGTCGTCCTGATAGTGCGGGAATACTTCTCCACGGAATATGTTTAGCTTCAAGCCATTGTCACCGAATAGGTCTGCCATAACGGCATCTCTGTGGTTATTGTTCCAGATACGGTGAGACCATTCTGCAAAACCACATCCAAATCCGTCAATCATCTGATGCTGATGTCCTTCGCCGATAGACATCCTCACAACAGACGTTGTTGTAGGCTCTGTCGCAAAACCATCATCCTCGTCCGACTCTTCCACGGGATCCGGGATGTATACATCACCATGGCTCAGGCTACCGTCTTCACAAGAATATCCTATAAATAAGAGTAAGGATACGAATAATAGTGCATATATTTTTTTCATAATTTTTCTGTTATAAGTTATTGGAAAGATTATTTCCATAAATCTATTTGTTGCATTGCAGAGTTGTTGTTCAATTCGCCTGTCGGAATCGGATAATACCTGTTCCTTTCCTGAAAATTGTCTGCCCCTTGCTTGTCATTTGCTTTGAGGATTGTTTTGATTTCATTGGTTGTGTACCAACGTTTCAGGTCGTCAAACCGGTGCCCTTCTCCGAAAAATTCGAGTAAACATTGATGTTCGATCTGATCCATAAGCTGATCCTGGGTGAATGTTTTGTCTGCCAGTCCGGCTCTTTCGCGGATAAGTTTCAGGGCATAGCTGGCACCTGTCACATCGTTTGTTTTGGCGCAAGCCTCGGCATACATAAGCAGTACTTCTGCAAAACGCATGACACGTACATTGTTGGCTTTTCCTTCTTTGTTTCCCATATTGTCTGCCGCTTCGTCGTTTACATAATAGGCAGTGTATTTCTTCAGAAGGAATTTACCGTCACCCATGCTGAAAGTTGGAGCACCGCCGGCCATTTTACCGGCATTGCCTTCCCACAGTTTCTCCATGGAATAATTTCCGCCGTACCAGCTCTCGTTCTTCACAACATCGCCAAGTGCTTCGGGGTTAAAGAACAGACTGGGATACATACGTTTGTCAAACTTGGTATCGGCTCCCGCAGGGCGTTCTTCAGAAATGAACTGCCCGACAATAAATGAAGTCGGCATGATTTTTGCCCAGCCACCGGAGTTTACCGGGCCGATGAATTGCGGAATAGAACTTCCTAAGTTGATGCCGCTTTCATTCCCCCACGTCAAGTCGCCGTCGCTGCTGTATTGCAATTCGAAAACAGATTCTTCGTTGTTTTCTTTGGCAGTAGTGAAATTCTCCGCGAAGTTTTCCATTAGGTTATAACGTCCCGGATAATAAGGCGCTTTTAATAATAAATCCAATTGAGCTTTAGCTTCCGGATATTTATGCTGTGTCAGATATACCTTTGCCAGCATAGCGATAGCAGCTCCTTTCTCAATACGTCCTTTTTCATCTGCTACACGGGTGACGGGCAGGTTGCATTTGATGGCCTCTGTCAAGTCATCTTCCGCTTGTTTCCAGAGTACCGCTTCGCTGGCTGCCGGTTTGTTCGGCTCGTCCTCATTAGAAGGAATGATACGCAGGGGCACTTCTTTGTAGTTATTAACTAACAGGAAATATTGATAACCTCTCAAAAAAAGTGCCTCACCTTTAATCATGGAACGGTCTTCTTCGGTGATTCCTGTAGCCGGTACATTGTCAATGTATCTTAGTACAACATTTGCGCGCTGTACTCCTGTAAAGAGTGCGCCATAAGGATCATTTCCCGTAGTCGGTGAGTTTTGGAAATTAGCGATAGCCCACATGCCCGGTTCTTCATTAGTGATTGTGAAGATATCGTCTCCACGTCCATTCAGGTTTAGCCAACCGTCAAAAGCCCCAAAATAACCATACATCTGGTACTTGATAGGAGAATATGCGGCGGCAAGAGCGCTCTCGGCATCTGCCTTGTTTTTCCAGAAGTTATCCCCCGTGAAATGATTGGGATCTTTCAGATCCAGAAAGCTGGATTCATTGCACGAACTAAGTATTCCTGAAAGAAGGACTGCCATGCATATATATGATAACCAATTTTTTTTCATACTATATTCAATTATACGTGTTAGTTCTTTCTTATAAATTCACTTGGATACCAAAAGAGAATGTACGTGGGAGCGGGTAACGTCCCTGGTCGATTCCTCTTGTGAATACATTGTAAGTGGTACCTAGATCTACACCGCTTTCACCGAGGTCGGGCGTGTAGCCGGAGTATTTGGTTAACGTAAAGAGATTTTCTATGGAAGTATAGATTCTCACATTTTCAAGCTTGATCTTTTTTAGCAACTGTTTGGGTAATGTATAACCGATATCGAGTGTTTTCAAACGTATGTATGAACCGTCTTCGAGCCATCTGTCGGTATAAGCCCATTTGTTGTCCGCACCGTCGGTAACGGAGAAGCGGGGCATGTCGGTATTCTGGTTGTCGGGTCTCCACGAGTTAGCCAGCGTCGTACTGTAGTTACCGTTGAAGTTTCCTGATTCCAGGCGATAGCGCGGGTAGTTATAGATTTTATTTCCTACCGTACCGTCAAAGAAGAGGTTAAAGTCGAAATTATTCCAGTCTCCACCCAGTCTCAGGCCGAAAGTCATATCGGGGAACGGGCTGCCTACATCATGCTGGTCGTCGGTGGTTATTGAGCCATCGCCATTCCAGTCTTTGTAACGTACGTCGCCTACTTGGGCGCCCGGCTGAATCAGTTTGCCATCGGCTGTTCTATAGTTCTCAATTTCTTCTGCACTGCGGAAAATACCATCTGTTTCAATTAAGTTAAAATAAGACATGGCATGACCTTCCTGGAACATATTGATACCACGTCCGCCCTGACCATGCGCCGAATAACCGGAGATAGTCATATTGTCACCACCTGTAGATATTTTGATAACTTCGTTCTTGTCCGTGCTGATATTAGCCCCTACATAGTAGTTGAACTTATCTTTAATAGAACCACGGTAGTTCACCGCAAACTCGAAACCTTTATTACGTATTTTTCCTGCATTCTGTATCGAGAATCCGCTGATACCGGCAGAACCGGCGTAGGGGATAGGAAGTAGTACATCATTCGTGTTTTTCACATAAGCATCTGCTGTCATTGTCAGTCGTCCGTTCAGTAGGCTAAGATCTAAACCGATGTTGTAAGTCTCTGTATTTTCCCAAGTCAGGTTAGTCGGAGATACGGCGTTTACATAGGGCATTTGTCCGAACCAGATATTGTTGCCTTGAAGATAGTTCATACCACTACCCACCACACTGATAGTCGGGTAATAATTGTCCCCAATTTCCTGATTACCCAGTTTACCGTAGCTGGCACGAATCTTTAGTTGGTCGAATACATTCTCTAATGGCTTGAAGAATTTTTCGCGATTGATGTTCCAGCCTACAGACACGGATGGGAAACTACCATACTGATGTCCTTTGCCGAAGCGTGAAGAACCGTCCCGACGAATAGATGCGGAGAATAAATAACGGTCATCATAAGAGTACATAACACGTCCGAAGAGAGAAACCAGTGCCAATTCTTTGAGATTGCTGGAAGCGCTCATGGTGGTTGTGTTACCTGTCATCGTCTCAATAAACTGCGGAATGTCGGAGTTGCTTCCGTTCAGGCCGTAATGTTTGTCTTTTTGGGCGGAATAACCGGCTAACAAAGAAATATTGTGTTTGCCGAAGACTTTATCGTAGTTCAGGGTGTTTTCTATTACCCATGAATCGTATGTGGATGAACCTTCTTTTAAGTCGGGAGCATCATTCTTCCCAAAAGTTCCCAAGTCATATATACCCGTATAGGTACGTGATTTGGTATGGTCCTTTCTGATACCTACGTTAAACTTATATTTTAAGTCCTTAATGATTTCGGCTTGCAGGTAAGCATTCAGGAAAATTCTGGTGCTTTCGTTAGTGTTGTCTATTACATTAGAGTATCCTAGAGGATTCGGCAGGTTGATATTGGCAGAAGTACCCCATCCGGTTGCATTGGTCGGATCATATACCGGAACTACTGAAGGGAATTGCAAGATACCGAACATTGTATCCTGATCAATATTACCTTTTCCTTGAGCCAGGCGAACAATCATAGACTGTCCGATAGTTAGTCGGTTATTCAGGAAAGAATAGTCGCTTTTCAGGCGGATGTTATAAGACTCGTGGTCGGTATTGCGCAGGATACCTTCTTTGTTCAGGTAGCTTATAGATGCGCTATAGGCTCCGGTTTTAGAACCGCCGCTGATGGTTGCGTTGGCCTTGTAGGTCATGGCTGTATTCAGCATGACATCCTGCCAGTCTGTTCCTTCTCCGACGAAAGGAACTGCACCCGTTTCAGTTCCGAAGCCGTCACCAGCCAATTTATAGTAACGGGCAAAGCGGCTATATTCTTCTCCATTGAAAACATTCAGCTTTTTAGGATTATGGCTGATACCTGTAAAGAGGTTGATGTCCAGTTTGGTAGGAGTGTCTTTGCGACCGCTTTTAGTCGTGATAAGGATGACGCCACCTGCCGCGCGTGAACCGTAGATAGCTGCTGAGGCGGCATCTTTCAATACCTCAATAGACGTGATGTCGTTAGGATCGACCATACTGATGTCACCAAATGATCCGTCGATTACATAAAGCGGGTCATTATTAGATAATGAACTGATACCACGTACATTGATCGTCATGCTTCCATTGGGGTCACCGCTGGAACTTGCCACTGATACTCCGGGAATCTTTCCTTGTAAGGCTGTTGCGGCATTGGAAGCCACCTGTCCGTTAAGCTCTTTTGCGCTGACTGAGCCTACAGCACCCGAAAGATGACTTTTCTTTACTGTACCATAACCGATCACTACCACCTGCTCAAGAGCGATATTGTCTTCTTCCATTGTGACATTGATTGGGGCTCCGGATGTAACAGCTCTTTCTATTTGTTTCATACCTATTGTTGAGAATACTAGTGTATTCCCTTTGCCTGCTTTGATGGAGTATTTACCATCTGCATCTGTTATTGTGCCGGTGTCTTTGTCTTTAACTCTTACCGTGACTCCAGGTAAAGGTTCATTTGTCGTAGCTTCTGTTACTACTCCTTTCACTTCAATGTCTTGGGCTGCTAGTGGAATACTAGCCATGCAGAGAAATAAGAATAGTAAGAAACCTTAATTCCGCAACACTATTATAAAATATTTTTTTTAAGTACCTGAGCAACA
>OGZC01000748.1_pt1 | contig 18574 bp, 16 predicted proteins | sample 1576751 | NCBI WGS metagenome assembly OGZC01 (sample SAMEA3541486, study PRJEB24748) | human gut metagenome | biome: human gut; feature: human-associated habitat; material: faeces | place: China | collected 2012
AATCTGCAAGCAGATTGCGTGCAAAGCCGTCAGGCGGGCTTTATTCAGTGTTTCCTTAGAAATGGGAGCGTGTGCAGTGCTGCGATCGCTCCGAGAGCAGAACCGAAAGGGCTTGGTATATCAAAGGCATGGCAGATGTTCTGGACAACAGGAGCACTTTCAAGCTTCCTTGATAATACACCTACATATCTTGTATTCTTTACAACAGCTGGTACACTTGGATTTACAAGTGGCATTACAACAAGTGTTGGTGTGATTACGGCAAAGGTTCTTATGTCTATTTCATGTGGCGCTGTATTTATGGGTGCAGGAACATATATTGGTAATGCACCTAACTTTATGGTCAAGTCAATCGCAGATGAAAATGGTGTCCGTATGCCGGGCTTCTTTGGTTATATGATATGGTCAATAGGTATCCTTGTTCCAGTATTTATTCTGGATACACTTATATTCTTTTTATAGGAGGTTGGCATGATGAGTGAAAATACTACTAACAATATAAAAAATAACGACACGTCAGTGAGTGTCAATGAGTTGAAAAAAACTGCCTTAAACCTTGCTAATAAGATATATGATCTTGATGAAAGAGTATACAAGTCGGTTGGTTCCGAACTTGGACGTGTATTTATAGGTGATAAGACTAAATGTATAGATAAACTTAGTGCTCTTATATACAGCAATCCTCATGGATATACACTTAGAAGTGAGGTTGCACTTGTTGGAAATATGGCACGAACTATTCAGGATAAAAAAGAAAAGTCTAAGTTTATGACTGAATACAATGATATATTAAAAGAAATAGCAGAGATTCCACATATATTTAATTCAGTAGATATTCTTGATACTGCAATAAGTGAACTGAATGTATCAAATCTTCACAGGCATAACGATGATAAGCGTATGATAATATGCATAAGCCGTACAGAGGGAAGTGCTGGTACAGATATAGGTTTTGCACTTGCTGACAAGCTTCATCTTAATTATTATGATGCAGAGATTTTCAAAGATATTGTGTTAAGAAAGGATGCTGAAAAGGACGCAAGATTCAAAAGCAGGAAGATAGATTTAAGCCATGATATGATACAGCCAGAAAAGGCAAGAAGATTCAGCCGTAACCATGGACTTCCAGCCAATGATGCTGCATTCTTTAATGAATCAGAAATTCTTCGTGAACTTGCTGAAAAAGAAGATTTTATAGTTATAGGACGTTGCGCTGATGTTATTCTTAAGAATAACAATATACCACATATAAGTGTTTTTATAACAGCACCGGTAGAACAGAGAGCAAAACGTATTATGGAGCTTGAAAAAATACCATATTCCAAAGCTTTAAAAAGACTTGTAAAGTTCGATAAGAAAAGGGAAAAATATTATAAATTCTATACTAATAACGTATGGGGACAGGCATATAATTATGATTTATGTATCAACAGTGCAAGCTATGGTATTGATGAAGCTGTTAATCTTATATTACGTGTAATCAATAGAGATAAACAGGAGTAATACAACATGCTGAATTAAAATCAGCGCGTAAAACCAGCACTAAACCAGCACGCAGACTTTTTATGGAAAGTCTGCGTGTTTTCTGTTATAATAAAATGAATAAAGGTCTAAACTGGCTTATATGTTACTAACATCAATATATAAGTAGATATTGTAAAGCAGCAGGAATGGTGAAATGTATGAATGCATGTAAGAATTACCAAAAGATGATAAAAGATTATGATGAAGGAAGATTGTCATTAAAACAGGAAGAAAAATTCATAAATCATATTATTCATTGTAATGATTGTAAAGAAGAATTGGAGATATATTATATAGTATCATATGGACTTGATGAGAATTATGATGAGAATAAAATACCAGATGATATAAAGAACTGTATTGATTCATATGATTTTAAAACTTTGGTAGAGCTTAAGCTTAAGAAAAGCATAGAACAATGCAAAATGACCCGCCAGTGGAATCACGATATGAAAATGATGCATGCATTTATCAACATCATAATGGTTTTAATGTTTATTGTATGTATAATTATCAGATTTTATTAAATGCATACAATATATATAATTTATTTATTGAATGAGCAGTGTGAATATCACAAATAGCACAAGTATCAGAATGGAGGATTGATATGAGTAAGCTTTTACTTATAGATGGACATAGTATATTAAACAGGGCATTTTACGGAATACCTGATCTTACAAACAATGAAGGCATACATACAAATGCTATGTATGGCTTTTTAAATATAATGTTCAGATTTATAGATGAAGAAAAACCGGATTATGTTACAGTTGCCTTTGATTTAAGTGCACCTACTTTCAGGCATAACACATATGCGGAATATAAGGGGACAAGAAAGCCTATGCTTCCGGAATTAAAACAGCAGGTTCCGCTTATGAAAGAGCTGCTTAAGGCAATGAATATTAAAATTGTTGAGAAAGAAGGCTTTGAAGCAGATGATCTTCTTGGAACCATAGCAAAAAATTCACAAAAAGATGGCATTGATGTTTCAATCGTATCAGGAGACAGGGATCTTTTGCAGCTTGCTGATGATAAGATAAAAATACGTATTCCAAAGACAAAGAAAGGTTCAACAGAGGTTGAAGATTATTATCCTGAGGATGTTAAAAAGCTTTATGGAGTTACACCACTAGAATTCATAGAGATGAAAGCACTTATGGGAGATTCATCAGATAATATACCAGGTGCACCAGGCATAGGACCAAAGACTGCATCTGCTCTTATCGTGCAGTATCATGATATAAACAATATATTTGCACATATGGATGAGCTTAAGCCTCCCAAAGCTAAAAAATCAATATCAGAGAATGTTGATCAGATTAAGCTTAGCAGGTTCTTATCAGAAATAAAAACAGATGTGAATATTGACTATAATGTGATGGATGCATCTATTGATAATATGTTTAATGATGAGTCGTATAAGCTTTTTAAAAGATATGATTTTAAAAATATGCTTAAAAGATGTGATGGCAATATACAGTCAGAACCTGACTGCTACGAACATTTTACAAGTGTTACAGACTTATCACAGGTTGAAGATATATTTAATAAGGCAAAAAAATGTGTTGCTGAATGCAGAAAAGTCGGTGTAAGTATAATGGCTGAGCATGAATTATATGCTGTGTCGCTTACATTTGGAGAAAAAGATATATATTATATTCCTGTATATGGTTTTGTGCTTACTGATTATCTTATAGAAAAGCTTGCAGATCTGATAAATGTTTCAGACAACAGATATATAGTTATTGATAATCTTAAGGATTATCTTCATATATTTGATAAATATGATATTGATGAACATTCATTTATGGATATATCAGTAGCGGCATATCTGATACATCCTAATAATGACAGATACGATTATGAAGCTCTTTCGAAGGAATATATGTCTATGCTTGTTATGTCAAGGCAGGAGCTGCTTGGAAAGCAGACTGTTAAGGAAGCGTATGACAAGGATGATGACAATCTTTTAAAGCTGGCATGTCTTACATCATATGTTAACTACAAATGCAGTGATGTAATAACAGATATTCTTAAGAAGGAAGATATGTATGAGCTTTACGAAACAATAGAAATGCCTCTTGTATTTGTTCTTTATGATATGCAGAAGTTTGGCATCAAAGTTGATAAGCAGGCATTATCTGATTATTCAAAAGTACTTGTTGAAAAAATAAATGTGCTTGAAAAAGAGATATATGAAGCAGCAGGTGAGGAGTTTAATATCAATTCACCTAAGCAGCTTGGTGTCATACTTTTTGAAAAGCTTGGGATGCCTAACGCAAAAAAGACTAAAAGTGGATATTCTACAGCAGCAGATATACTTGACAAGCTGGCACCTGATTATCCTATTGTTAAAAAGATACTTGAATATCGTCAGCTTACCAAGCTGAATTCAACATATGCAGTAGGTCTGGTTTCTTATATAAGCGGCGATGGAAGAATACATGGAACGTTTAACCAGACTATAACAGCTACAGGAAGAATAAGCAGTACAGAGCCTAATCTTCAGAATATTCCTATAAGAATGGAGATGGGAAAAGCTATAAGAAAGGTATTTATACCTAAGGATGGCTATGTGTTTATTGATGCGGATTATTCCCAGATAGAGTTAAGGATTCTTGCGCATATGTCAGGGGATGAAAAGCTTATAGAAGCTTATAATTCATCTGCTGATATTCATAGGGCAACAGCAGCAGAAGTGTTCAATACACCTATAGATGAAGTTACACCTTTACAGAGAAGCAATGCAAAGGCTGTTAATTTTGGTATAATATATGGTATGAGTTCTTTTGGACTCAGCCAGGATTTAAGTATTACTCCAAAGGAAGCCAAGGCATATATAGAAAAGTATTTTGCATCATATCCAGACATAAAAGCATTTATAGATGGTCTTGTTGAATCGGCAAAGAAAAAAGGTTATTCAGTAACTATGTTTAATAGAAGAAGGGAAATACCAGAATTATCATCAAGCAACTTTATGCAGCGATCATTTGGTGAGAGGGTCGCTATGAATGCACCTATACAGGGTACAGCAGCAGATATTATAAAGCTTGCTATGATAAGAGTAAGCAGGGCGCTTAAAGAGCAGAACCTTAAGTCAAGGCTTATACTTCAGGTTCATGATGAACTTCTTGTTGAAACAGCAGTTGATGAAATAGATATAGTTAAGGACATTCTTACAAAGGGGATGAAAGAGGCTGCAAGTCTTAGAGTGCCTCTTGAGATAGATATAAAACAGGGAAATAACTGGCTTGAGGCACATTAAGTGTTAAGTCATGGTTGGATATTAAGATGTAATCACGATTTTAAGATTAAAAGATGATAGTAAGGAAGAAATATAATGAAAGTTATAGGAATAACTGGCGGAATAGGTGCTGGAAAATCAGAAGTGCTTAAGTTTCTGGCAGATAATTACAAATGTGAAATTATAATGGCAGATGATGTTGCTAAAGGACTGTATTATAAAGGCGGTAAGGCGTATCATATGATAACTATGCTTTTTGGTGATGATATTCTTTCTTCGGATGCCAGCATTGATAAGAAAAAGCTTGCAGATATTATATTTGCTAATCCTAATAAAAGAGCTGCTCTTGACAGTATAGTGCATCCTCTTGTCAAGCAGGAAATAATAACAAAGATTACTAATAACCGCATAGAAGGGAAGCTTGATTATACATTTGTCGAGGCTGCACTGCTTCTTGATGATCACTATGATATATTCTGCGATGAAGTATGGTATATAGATGCAGGAGAGGATATAAGAAGAAAGAGACTTAAAGATAACAGAGGATATTCCGACGAAAAGATAAATAACATATTTGCAAGCCAGAAAAAAAAGGACGATATCATTGATAAATGTGATTATTGTATCGATAACAGCGGCGATATTAAAGACACATTCTGCAGGATAAATGATATACTGAACAAATAATCAGCTGAGTTGTTATAATATTATTAATGTGATATATTAAAGTGCAGGATTTAAAAGTAATATTTGGCAGCATCAACTATAATATGTAAACTGTGTTGATGACAAACCTGATAAACGTATAAATGATAAGAGGAACAGATATGGAAAAGGATAAGAATACTAACAATTATGTATTTGGACTTGATATAGGTACAAGGAGTATAGTGGGTGTAGTTGGTTATCTGGAATATGGCAGATTTAAGATAGCAGCAATGGCAGAAAAGCTTCATACAACACGTTCAATGCTCGATGGACAGATTCATGATATATATAAGGTTGGCGATACAATAAGACAGGTAAAGCTTTCGCTTGAAAGCCAGCTGGATATTGACCTTAAAGATGTATGTATAGCCGCTGCCGGACGAGTGCTTAGGACTGTAAACTCAACAGCTGAGTATGAATTCGAGGAAGAAACAAGGGTGACGCAGGAAGACATATATTCCCTTAACCTCCTTGCTGTTGAACATGCTCATAATAAAATAAATGATGGTTCAAGTAAGGAAAAGTTTTATTGCGTGGGTAACACTCCTATAAGGTATCAGCTGAATGATTATGATATAGGTAATCTAGAGGGTCATAAGGCAAGAAAAATATATGTTGAGCTTATAGCCACATTTCTTCCAGAGGAAGTTGTAGATGGGCTTTATGAAGCAGTTGAATATGCAGGACTTAATGTGGCATCTCTTACATTAGAGCCTATCGCTTCCATGAATATTGCAATACCAGAACAGTACAGACTTCTTAATATATGCTTAGTCGATGTAGGAGCAGGGACATCGGATATATGTATAACTAAGGATGGAAGTATAGTTGCATATGGAATGATACCTCTTGCAGGAGATGAAATAACAGAAAAAATCGCAAAGAATTATCTTGTGGACTTTAACACAGCAGAAACTATAAAGATAGCTGCAAGCAATCCTGAAAATGATATGGTTACATTTAATGATATTATGGGACTTGAACAGAAGGTACCGTCAAGTGAAATTCAGGCTATAGCAGATGAGTCCATAGCGAATATGGCTAAAGCGACAGCAGACAGGATTATTGAGCTTAATGGCGGCAAGTCTGTAAATGCTGTTTTTGTTGTAGGTGGTGGAGGAAAGATGCCAAGCTATGTAGGGCATCTTGCAAAAGACCTTTCAATAGCACCCGAAAGAGTTGCAATACGAGGCAAGGAAGTTCTTACAACAGTTGACTTTAATATAGAGGGCTTTGAAAAAGATTCTTTATATGTAACGCCTATAGGTATATGTACAAACTACTATACTCAGAAGAATAAGTTTATATTCGTTAATGTTAATAATGAAAGAATAAAGCTTTATGATAATAACAAGCTCACTGTGTTTGATGCCATAATGCAGATAGGATATCCAAACGAGAAACTGTTCCCAAGACGTGGTAAAGAGATAGAATATATGCTTAATGGAAAAACAAGGCTTGTAAGAGGACTTCCAGGAGAGGGAGCGGTTATAACACTTAATAAGGAGCAGGCAAGCCTTAATACGCCTATAGAGCAGAATGATGTTATTTACGTTGAAGAGTCTACTATTGGCGAAGCGGCATCCATGACTCTTGGACAGATTGAGGAATTCGGATCAGATATAACATTTGATGTAAATGGCAAAAATATAGTGTGTCCTAGATTTGCATATGTTAATGGTGAATTAAAGTCAGAATTCTATGATATAAGAAATGGGGATGCTGTTCGTATAGAGAATTTTTATACTGTTGGGCAGCTTTTTACATTCCTAGATCTTGATTATTCAAAGTATGATATTATGGTTAACAATATGCCGGCAGATAAAATGACAAAGGTGTATGAAAACTTTACTGTTGATTTTAACGAAAAAAGTGAACAAAAAGACTATAATGATGCACAATATGAAGACATAGATAATGAAGATGTGAATAGCGAAGATGTGAAGAATAATATAAAACATAGTGAAGAACATACTTCTGGCAGTGATAGTGATACAGACGGGAATATTAATGCAGATAATAATGAAAGTAATAACCAACGTAATAATGAAAGTGACAAAGAAAGCGACAATGAAAGCAGCATCATAAGAGATATTACTATTATAGTTAATAACGCCCCTGTAACACTTTCTGGAAAGAGTCATTATATACTTGTAGACCTGTTCCAGTTTTATGATTTTGATTTGTCAAAACCAAAGGGTAATATAGTTATCCTTCTTAATGGTGAAACATGTGAGTATACAGCATCTATTAATGATGGTGATGTTGTTAAAATATATTGGGAATAAGAATGGTGGAAACGATATGAGAATGATGCCGATTGCAAGCGGTAGTAGTGGTAACTGTATATATGTGGGTTCTGACGACACACATATACTTATAGATGCCGGAATAAGCAGAAAAAAAATAGAAGAAGGTCTTAACAGTATAGATTTATCACTTAAGGACATAGATGCTGTATTTGTTACGCATGAACATATAGATCATATAAAGGGCCTTGGAGTCATGTCAAGAAAGGATGGTATACCTATATACTCAACTCCAGGAACTATAAACGGCATAGCAGCAACAACAAGCCTTGGAGATATTGACAACAGCTATTATAACACGATAAAGGCTGATTCAGACACAAGGATTAAAGATCTTGTAATACATAGCTTTGGAGTATCGCATGATGCTAACGAGCCAGTTGCTTACAATGTGACATGTGATGATAAAAAAGCCTCTGTTATAACTGATCTTGGATATTATGATGACTATACAATCAGCAATCTTACTGGTTCAGATATGATGCTTGTTGAGGCTAATCATGATATTAATATGCTGCAGCTTGGAAGCTATCCATATTATCTGAAACAAAGAATACTTGGCGATAAAGGACATCTTTCTAACGAAACGTCAGCAAGGCTTATTAATAACCTTCTTAATGACCATATTAAAGGGATTTATCTTGGACATTTAAGTAAAGAAAATAATTATGATAAGCTGGCATATGAAACGGTAAAGCTTGAAATAAATATGAGTGAAAATGAATATAAGGCAGGAGATATATATATAGAGGTTGCAAACAGAAGTGAGCCTTCCTCTTTGCTTGAAATATAATGCTTAGATATCTGACGTAAAATAGTGCAGTATAGCTATTGAAAATATAAATGTTATGTTTTAAAATCTAGAGATAAGTATATCTTTTTAATAGATATATTTATATAAATATTCACACTTAATATGCGTGTTTAACGCAGGAAAGAGGAAAAATATGAAGAAATGTGTAATTACAGTAGTAGGAAAAGATACAGTGGGTATTATCGCAAAGGTATGTACATATCTTGCTGATACAGGAATTAATATTCTTGATATCTCACAGACTATTGTATCCGGCTATTTTAATATGATGATGATAGTTGATTTATCTAACTCTACAAGTGGTTTTGATGATGTTAATAATGAACTGGATAAGCTTGGAAATGAGATAGGTGTTGTTATTAAGTGCCAGAGAGAAGAAATCTTTGATATGATGCATAGAATTTAATTAACTATTATTAAGTATACGCCATAGGCGATGCGGAAATGAGGAGAAAAATGATTAACATATATGAAGTTACTGAAACCAACAAAATGGTAGAGAAGGAAAATCTTGATGTAAGAACAATTACGCTTGGTATCAACCTTCTTGACTGTGCAAGCGAGAATCTTGATGAGGTAAATGAGAAGATATATAAAAAAATCACAACTCTTGCTAAAGACCTTGTAAAAACAGGAGAGGAAATATCAAGGGAAATAGGTATTCCAATAGTTAATAAAAGAATTTCTATTACACCTATTTCATTAGTTGGTGCCTCATGCTGTAAAACACCTGACGATTATGTAACTATTGCAAAGACACTTGATAAGGCTGCCCACGAAGTAGGAGTCAATTTCATCGGTGGTTATTCTGCTGTTGTATCAAAGGGTATGACAAAAAGTGATGAACTGCTTATACGTTCGATTCCTAAGGCACTTGCATCTACAGAGCTTATATGCAGCTCAGTAAATGTTGGTTCTACAAAGACAGGTATCAATATGGATGCTGTAAGACTTATGGGTGAAATAGTTAAAGAAACAGCTGCTTTAACAAAAGATGCAGACTCTCTTGGCTGTGCAAAACTTGTTGTATTATGTAATGCTCCAGATGACAATCCATTCATGGCAGGAGCTTTCCACGGAGTTACAGAGGATGATGCCATTATCAATGTAGGTGTCAGCGGTCCTGGTGTTGTTAAATATGCACTTGAAAGCGTAAGAGGAGAAAGCTTTGAAGTACTCTGTGAAACTATCAAAAAGACAGCATTTAAGATAACAAGAGTAGGACAGCTTGTTGCTCAGGAAGCTTCTAAACGACTTGGCATACCATTTGGTATAATTGATCTTTCACTTGCCCCAACACCGGCAATTGGTGATTCTGTTGCAGAAATTCTTGAAGAAATCGGACTTGAGAGAGCCGGTGCTCCTGGAACAACAGCGGCACTTGCACTTCTTAACGATCAGGTTAAGAAAGGCGGTGTAATGGCTTCATCATATGTAGGCGGACTTAGTGGTGCATTTATTCCAGTCAGTGAAGATCAGGGAATGATCGATGCAGTTAATGCGGGTTCACTTACTATTGAAAAGCTTGAAGCTATGACCTGTGTATGTTCTGTAGGTCTTGATATGATCGCTATACCAGGAGATACAAAGGCAACAACTATATCTGGTATTATTGCAGATGAAGCAGCTATTGGTATGGTAAATCAGAAGACAACAGCTGTAAGAGTTATACCTGTTGTTGGAAAGGGTATTGGCGAGACTGTAGAATTCGGCGGACTTTTAGGCTATGCTCCTATTATGCCGGTTAATACATTTGACTGCTCAGCATTTGTAAACAGACCAGGAAGAATACCTGCGCCTATACATAGCTTTAAGAATTAATTACACATTTTAGAATTAACATATAACTTACATAGTAAAAATCCCCCCGGAGCAAAAGCCTCTGGGGGATTTTTATGTATTGGATATATTCGCTGTATTTTGTATTAATTATAATTGGATATGCTTAACGATTTATCGATATAGAGATAACATTCATTATAATTTATGTGATATAATGAGCGCATAATATTTATAGAATTATTGACAGATTAAAATGCAAGGGGATTTATATATGAAAGCAGTAGGACTTGTAACAGAATACAACCCATTTCATAATGGACATTTATATCATCTTAATAAAGCAATGGAGCTTACAGGGGCGGATATAAGTGTTGCAGTTATGAGCGGGGATTTTGTACAGCGCGGAGAACCGGCGGTTCTTGATAAATATACGCGTGCTTCTATGGCACTTAACAGTGGAGTTAATCTTGTTATTGAACTGCCTGTTAATTATGCTGTGTCAAGTGCTGAGAGCTTTGCCGCTGGTGCTTTAAAGGTTCTTGATTATATAAAAGCCGACAGTATTGCTTTTGGAAGTGAGAGCGGGAATATAGAAAGGCTTTCTAAGCTTGCGCACATTTTGTGTGATAACGAAGATACACTATATAAGGAAATATCTAAATACACTGCCAATGGAATATCCTATGCTGCCGCAAGACAGAAGGTTGTGGAGAAGCTGACGGATAAAGACACTGCGGCAATGCTTACAAGTTCTAATAACATACTTGCGGTTGAATATCTGAAAGCTATCATAAAAAATAATTATGCTATTAAGCCTTATACCGTGCAAAGACAGGGCGATGCTTATAACGATACAGATATAAGAAGTGATTATGCCAGTGCAACGGCGTTAAGAGGAAATCTTAAAGCAGATAATATTTCTAAATATATACCTGTAAAAGCAGGTTTAATATTATCCTCAAATACGAATTATATATATCCTGATGACATAACAAAAGCGTTATTTACAAGACTTTTAGATATACTTTTTATAAGTAGTTATGATAAAAATGCATTTATAGAAAATGTTATGCAGTATCCAGATGTAAGTAAGGAGATTGCTGGCAGATTATATAAGTCGGCTATGGATATGATAACAAGGACAGTACCACAGAGGTCAGAAAGTAAAGATAATTGGGCGTTTTCATTTGGAAGCCTGTGCGAACATATAAAGACGAAAGAAGTACCGCTTTCCAGAATAAAAAGAGCACTTGTAAGGATAACGCTAGGGCTTGATAAAAAACATATGGAAAAATATGCGAATGAACCATATATAAGGGTGCTTGGCTTTGATAAAAAAGGGCAGGAGTATCTTTCATATATAAGAAAAAATGTGGAAGTCCCACTTATAACAAAGACCGCTGACTATAAGGAAATGCTGCTTGATGATATACACGCGGCTAATATTTATAATATGATTGTTGCTGGAAAATATGGAGTTAAAGAACTGGGGGATTTTGTGAGGGGACCAGTCAGGGTATGATAAAAAGTGTGAGTTAAATAAGAGGAAACATATACAATTTAACTGTTGGGAAATAGTATGCTGTTGGCACAGATTATATATTCAGGGAGTGTTAGGTATGTATTTAATATCAGCGTATTTTGATGAAAATACTAATAAAATATTGAAACATCTGCAACAAAGAATTGCCGATAAAACAGGCAATGATTTTATGATAAGGAATAATGTTATGCCTCATCTTACAATCAGTGCAATTGAGGCAAGGAATGTGGATGTGTTAATTCCAGCATTTGAAAAGGTATGCAGGAAAAAGTTACAGCCTTTAGAAGAAAAAGGCGTTATGAATGTAAATAATGCGATAAATATAGTATCGGTCGGACAGCTTTTTCCACGTGTGATATATGCCGCACCTGTGCTTAACGAGTATATGATGAAACTTTCAATATCCATATATAATGAATTTGCAACAATTCCAGAAACTAATATAAGCAAATTTTATCAGCCATATTCGTGGATGCCGCATATTACACTTGGCAAATGTCTTGATAAGGAGCAGATGAGACAGGCATTTGCTGTATTACAGGATTTATTTATGCCTATAGATGGTCAGATTACTAAAATAGGATTGTCTATGGTCAATCCATATAGAGAAGTGATGAGTGTAGCGTTATAAATATTCACAGATTTAACTGTGTGGTTTGGAATTAAAAAGGTTATAGATACCATAAATGATAATGCAGCAGCTTAAATAACATTGAATTATAGACATAATTCAGTAAAATTGCTTAACATTTAGAACAATTCTCACCTTGTCTTACGCAAAAAAAAGGTATACATGGATCTCCCTCCTTTCTTTCGTAATCGCGCAACATTTTAATAACACCACCGGGTGTGGCCCGTTTGACCGAAATGGTGGTTCCACTGTTAAAGATGATTGTGATCCCGGCAAGACTAAACTCTTCTTCCGACAACATGGCGGGTGCTATTTGAGTGAATGAAGGAGAGGAAGTTGTCGGTTGGGAGGGTTCAACGCCGCCATAATAATCACGGACCACATCTGCCTTGGCTTGTTTAACGCTATAACCCCGTCTGGACATCCAGGAACTCATACCTCCAAGAGTGGTATGCTGATCACGGCAAACATCGGCTAAAGAACAATTGTAGTCTACTTTCAATACTTCAAGGAAATGTTTCCAGGTTTTTCCAAATCGATTTTCTGCTAAATCCATAATGATTCATTTTTATACATGGCAAAAATATAAGAATGAAAAAAGGGCGACAAGATAGAATCGCGGAGACGCTTACGTAGGTTTTGTGAAGACTGCGTGAAAGCCGCGTGCAAACGGTTTCCGGTTCCGGGGAAGTAGAACAACTCGGCTCTCGGTTCAGGTATTATGTAACACTTTTGTTTGAGTTCTCCAACTTTAGGAGTGTAAAAAACAGGTAAACGGATTCCCCCATTCAACTGCCATGCCGATGAAATTTTATAAGTCGCTTCTCCATAGGCTGCCATATCCAATAAAGACCGCCTGTCCATCCGGTAGGGAACAACATTACTAAAATCCCCCCAACTGCTAATACTTCCGGGCATTGTGGTAAACACATGCGCAGAGAGTCCGCTCCTGATATGTAACGCATTATTAACAGCATAATCCGCATCATACTTCAATTGATAAGATTGGATATTCGATTTCCACAAGAACTTCATTCCATCCGTTATTGATTTATAGCGATAATAATAATTACTAAAAATAGCACTGAAGTTTCCCGACAATTGATCTGTCCAGACGCGGTTCCATCGAAAAGTAGCGGTAGTATTTCCCCAGTTCATGCCATAACCGCGTACCAGCTGATTAAAAAAAGTATGATCGCCGCCATTATATACTGAAAAGAAAATCCGGTTCCGGTCATTTAATGTAGAATTAATTTTGGCGTTTACATCATAAAAGCTCATTTTAGTACCACGAAACTGTTTCAGTACGTTAAGTACAGCTCCCGGATAAGCAAATCTACCTGCTATCAGGTAAGATGTTTTCCCTTTCTTTATCGGACCTTCCAACTGGATTTTAGAAGCGATAACTCCAATTGTAGCACTCCGGTGTTTCTCCTGATTGTTTCCTTCGCGCATTTTGACATCAATAACAGACGAAGTTCTTCCACCATACTTCAATGGAAAATAAGATTTATAAAGACTCACTTGCTGTATAGCGTCGTTATTGAACACAGAAAAGAAAGACAATGCATGATTCGGGTTATAAACCATTGCCTCATCCAGCAATATCAAGTTACCCCATTGATTACTCCCTCGAACAGATATATTATTGGAACCTTCATTGCCACTAATGACTCCCGGAAGATATTGTAATGACTTCAATACATCAGGTTCACTTCCTAAAGTGGGAAGTGCCTGAATATCTTTCTGGTTCAATGTCAACTGTCCTCCTGCTTTCTGATTTCCCATTACCTCTACATCACTTAGTTGATAGTTATCGGGCATCAAAGCAAAATTATGAACCGAATTTGCAGTCAGAGTCAACGTATCCATTTGGGTTACATAGCCCAGCATCGAACATCTTAAGACACAACGTCCACCTTTAATACGAATGGAATATAGCCCATACGTATTGGCAGCTACTCCTGTTCTCGACATCAGGTCTCCAATGTTAGCATCCGAGAGCACTTCTCCGGTTTTTCTGTCGGTCACACGACCTCTGACAGTAATCGTCTGAGCATTACATATGGTGAAATTTCCACAGCAGGATAATATAAATAATAACAGGTATTTTTCCATCAAATCCTATGTTTCTTATAAAAATAGATTTCAGAGATAGCACTGACACGGAATATTCCATAAGCACCATTATCAATGTTACTTTTTACAGAGGTCGGACGCGGAGAGAAAGTTCCACCATCCGAACGTATTTGCTTAATCATTTGATCAAACACCTGATAGCAATTTTCAGATATGGACTGCATTTTTATCCAAATGGAATCACTTACAGGATAGCTAAACCCCGGACGATTAGGGAGTACAAACTGCTCTCCCTCGCTCACAACATAGTCTATCACATTTTCCGCCAAATATTCATCATCCAAAATAGAATATGGCCAACCGGCACTATTCGTTGTTCCATAATATAGATTATAAACAGATGCGACACGAAGCACTTTTGAAGAACAAAAATCTGTTTTAAGCAAATAATAGTTATGTTCTTCAGGAGGATTATAAAAACTGATACATGGAGTTTCATTAGGTTCACCTTCTCCAGTATCAATACGTTTCATTACTATTTTGTCTATTGGAGTTTTAGGCACCATCCGCTCACATGCTGTATATTCCTTTCCTTTGTATTTGATATGAAGTTCGTAGGTATGATTTTCAACTCCATAAATCTTATTAGTAACATAAAGTCCACCAGGCGTTTCACCAGGAAGCCATTTCATATAAACAGTAACATCTTTATCTCTATAGTGATCATAAAATCGAAAATCCTGATAACCAGTCAATTTGGCATTCTGTAATGTATCTCTTATACCTGTTGTCAAATCAACAATAACAATTTCTGCATCATTAATCCTATCAAAACTACGATTTTCAGGGTATTTCAGTTTAGTTGACGGTTTACTTAATACAAAATAATAGGGTGGGGGTTCATCGGTTATCACTCCATCAAATACTATGGCATCTTCCGGGATCGGCATACCTACATCAAACGGCTCCTCACAAGCAATACAAAGATATAAAGCCTGCATTAGAAACAGATAAGTTATCTTATTCAGATTAAAGTAAAGTCTCATCTTTTATCTTTTGTGTTATAGTTCATACTCCAATAGTCTGGACAATTCTTCATAGCTGTTTGTGACGTACACCAAACGATCATTAATTATGATGGTAGGAGTAGCCATCAGCCCCCTTTCTACTAACTGATTGATGACCTTATCCATCTCCTTATATTTGTCAGAAGAATGTAAGTAGGCATCAAATTCTGTCATATTCAATCTTTTAGACTTTGCTAAGTTATATATAAAAGCGGAATCTGCTACTCCTGAATAGTTAAATATAGTATCATGAAAAGTCCAGAATTGTTTTTGCTCACCAGCAGCCTCACATGCCAAAGCTGCTAACGAAGGAGCATCTGCAAAATGCACAAAACCAAATTTAACCCGCTCTTTATAATTATCATAGAGCTTGGACAATGTCTTTTCAAATTGTACACAGCGCTCACAATTATAATCAGAGGCAACAATAAAAGAAACAGGAGAGTCTAAATTCCCCCTATAATATACACACAAATCCCTCACAACACATTCCGGCTGTTTTGGAGGATATAAAAATCTTTTAATATCCGCCTTTTGATATAAAGAATCAACCAATGCCTGAACAATCCGACTCCGAAGTTTCTGTTGATAAGATAGTTTCTCCTCCAAAGAACCTTTCACTAACGGGATTAATTCACCTTTTACATAAAAGCTTTGTGTATTAAATCCATATCGTTTTTTCAAACTATCCTGCCCTACACATATTTTCTGCTGAACAAACCAATCGATAAACTCTTCCAAAGACATGTTTTCTTTTTTGGCTGCATCTTCTAACAGTTTCTGTTTGATCAGACCTGCAAGTACCCGACTTTTGATTTCATACGCTGTATTCAATATATCAAAAATCTCTTGTTTACTTTGAGACGCCAATTCTGAAAGAAGAATCTGTTCTCCATTCACTTCTGCAACAACATCATTCTTATTTATAACAGGAGTATTGCAAGCAATAAAAAGAAAAGAGAAGAGAAAGAAATACAATATTTTCATGTCTATGTGCTAATTAAATCAATTCTTATTGGTAAGTTTTACCAATAAGAATTGATTATAAACAAATTAATAATTAGATAGCTGATCGCACCAATTTTGTGAAATTAGTTTTATCCGTATTAAGGCATACGTGATATCTTGTATTTCGATCCAGCTGGACTCCATAATATGTACCATGCGGTTCATATTGGTTTTGGGGTCCTAACCAAACTTGTGCCCAATTCTTATTATTATGATCTTCATCATCAAAATACAAATTACCTGAAGCCATTTCAGCAGGAGCAATGACCCCATAATTAATACCTGCAGGTCCCACTGGAATATTGCCCCATTTAGTCATATTCCTATTTATATTCCATGCCAATGTAGCATTAGAATCTAATTTAGACATTCCAGAAATATGCATTACATCATAATAATTAGGATCATCAGACCACACGCCATTATGACCACCATCTTCCGTATCATGATAACGGACCAATGTCATGGTCTCTAAAGGTACATCCTCAAACAAAAAGACTCCCCCCGGATAACGAAATCCCGCATCCACCATACAAAATTCGAGACGCATATTATCTCCACCATCAACATACGTATCTCCAACATTACCACTTACGCTAGTTTTACTATTTCCGTTTTCACAATCAATTTTTATTGATAAATACTTGTAATTACCACAAGAACCAACCCTGAAAACTCCGACCCTAGGCGATGTTGCACCATAAGCCGTACGCATTACCTTCTCTTTAGCAACTTCCATACGTCCCATAATTTCCGCGATATAATTGTCCTTCAAAACCTGAATAGAATCTTCATCACCCAAAGTTTCGCATTTTAGACCATTATCACTCACTTCCAACGTACCTAGCTCATACTCATTGTTCAAGCCGTTCAATTCGGATTCCGTATCTAATAATACAGAATTCCCCGCACAAGAGCAGCACAAAGCCACCATTGCTCCCAAAATCAATAATTTTTCTTTCATCTTGGTTAAATTTAGATTTGTTTTTATTTAAGAGAGAAAACTCAGAAAAGTATTTTTACCCAAATACATAATGACAATATCCATCTAACAGGATAAATTAATTATTCATCCCATTCTACATTTTTGGAATAGTCATAATAACAGTTAATGTAAATGCCAACTAAGCAACATCTACGAACTCCTCCAGAAGTTATTAGGAAAAATAGAAATAGAATGCGAGTGCATTTGAATAGCAATCTTCAAAGTAACCTGACATTTCTCGGTTTGCTCCATCATATATATACCTATATTTGATTGGAATAAAATACCTGACAATAAAAAGAATAGAAGTTTCGTTTCCATAATGCCTGTGTGTTAAAGATTTATGCCAAAGGTATGCAGGTATAAGGAAAGGAACGAATTTTACTTGGTAACAGAAGTAACAGTATCACACAAAATAAGTAACAAGAGATAACACACAGAAATTACCTCACAAATAATCCAAATAATATATTTGAATAGTTCAAAAGACACTTTTTCTTCGTCAGCCATTTCTTCCATCATACTCTCTCTAAAAAAAATCTTGGACTTCTAAAATAAGAAGTCCAAGAGCTTTTCTCACAGAGAATACATCTATCACAGATTTCTCATCTACTAACAGGTGTATCACATTGTTGCTGAATGAACTTTATTATCCGAACTATAAAATCGTTCGAACACCCTACCAGTAGTATTTCAGCACACAATTAAAAAAAGTGATTTTAATTTTACGTTTCAATATACCTTAATGGGCCTTTCACAAGGCTTATTAAGCCCACGAATAAAAGTTAACCGATTCTTTCCCCTTTCAGTCATCTAAATCGTCATTTCAGCAATGCGCCATATATTTCAACAGCGGGGCTTCATCAGTTAATGATTT
>OGZC01000756.1_pt1 | contig 18457 bp, 11 predicted proteins | sample 1576751 | NCBI WGS metagenome assembly OGZC01 (sample SAMEA3541486, study PRJEB24748) | human gut metagenome | biome: human gut; feature: human-associated habitat; material: faeces | place: China | collected 2012
ATCTGGCAGAGAAAGAGTATACGTTGATCGATGTTGGAACGGGAGCTGGATTTCCGGGTATCCCGTTAAAGATTGCATTTCCAAATTTAAAGGTCACACTTCTCGATTCTTTAAATAAGCGGATCAACTTTCTGAACGAGGTAATTCAGGCATTGGAACTGGAAAAAATTCAGGCGGTTCACGGACGGGCGGAAGATGCGGCACATGATAATGTTTCACGTGAAACATTTGATTTCTGCGTTTCACGCGCGGTGGCAAATCTGTCCACGCTGTCGGAATACTGCCTGCCATTTGTCAAGGTGGGAGGCTGGTTTGTACCGTACAAATCAGGCAAACTGGAGGAAGAGATGAAGACGGGAAAAGGTGCGATCCGCAAGCTGGGCGGCGAGCTGGAGGATGTGATTTCCTTCCACCTTGCCAATGAGGATGAGCGTAACCTGGTCCGGATTCATAAGGCAGAGAGGACGGGAAAGAAGTATCCGAGAAAAGCGGGAACGCCATCGCGGGAGCCGCTGAAATAAAGCAATCAAAAGGTAGAAAGAGAAAGACTGTATATGGAACACGTAGGGTATGCAGTCTTTCTTTTTCATATAGGCGGGGTTTAAACAAAAATGTATGACTGAATATTTGTCCTGGAAGATTGTGTTCCAGAAGCCGTATCAGGCATATGACAGAGGAAATCTGGAGAAACAGGTAGAGGCGATGGCAGAGCTGAAGATAATAGGAAAAATTTATAAAATTTGAGTTTTCGTTACAGAATATAGTTTTTTGTGCGAAAGCCGAGGAGATCGAGTGGGAATAATGTAGAATAAAGAGGAGCATTCCGGGGGTTTTGTTTGTATATAGATAGTGCGGCGGGACCTGGATGAAACATTAGGACCGTTCCTATCAAGAAGAAACAAACAAGGCGCACGGAAGGATGACGCTGTGAATATGAAAGATACTGGAAAATGGTATCTGCATCATGGTATGAGTATGAAAAAGCAATTTTTATGGAGATGTGGGAAAGAGAGAGTAACTGTTCGCGGGTAGGCACTTTTGGAACCGAAAGTGCCGTAAGAAAACGTGGTGGCAGCAGGAATTTGCCGTATTTAAATGCGAAGCCACGGCAAATTCCGTTACTGGGCACGTATGCATGAACAGTAATAAGCTTCGTCCTATGACGAAAAAACGCTCCGCGGTATGCATACGCATTATCCTTTTTTAAGAAAAAAACATATGGATCGCATCCATCACGGCATCAGGCTGTTCTAACTGCGGCAGATGTTTGGTCTTCGGGATGATAGAGGACTCGATTGCGGAATTATAAATCTTGTAATCCTGAATCGTCGCCTCGATCATCGGTTCCTCGGAACCGCCGATGATGAAGATGCTGTTGTCGATCTTCCTGAGAGCATTGGAAATATTGCACTTGGTATAGCGGCATTCAATACTGGAGAAGATCGCTTTCGGACATTCACCGAGATGTGCGGCTTCGTGGCTGCGGTCGATCTGAACCGGTTTTACGGTATACGGATTGTAAAAATATTTGGTGCGGAATGCCTCTTCGATCATAGAGCGGCTGCACGCAATGTGGTAAATGAGCGTTCCAGCCAGCGGGAGATCCAGAAGAAGCTTATAAAGCTTGGCATTTTTACCCGGAAGCTGACAACAGTCGGTAAGGCTGCTCGTTCGATCTTCTTGATTAGTTCAGTTGTAACGATTGTCTTCACACAGAACTCGCCACCTTTAATCTTACCCAGTTGTTTGTACTGTGTCAGAATATAATAAAGGTACATCATACAAGTCTGATTACCATTAATCAGTACCCATTCGCCTTTATCATCCTTGCAAGCAATACCCACACGGTCAGCATCCGGGTCGGAAGCCATAACGAGGTCAGCATCAATTTCTTTGGCAAGGTTTACAGCCATAGAAAGAGCTTCCGCGTTTTCCGGGTTCGGAGATACGACAGTCGGGAAGTTACCGTCCTTAATCATCTGTTCGGGCACAGTAAATACGTTTTCGAATCCCCACATTTTCAATGCACGAGGAATCAACATCATACCTGTACCATGAATCGGAGTATAGACAATCTTCATATCTTTGTGACGGGCGATAGCTGCCGGATCAATAGAAACAGTTTTCACCATATCCAGATAAATCTTATCGATGTCTTCACCGATAATCTGAATCAAATCCGGATTTCCCTGGAATTTAATATCGGCAGCAGAAGCAATTGCATTCACTTCGTCGATGATACCTTTATCGTGTGGAGCCAATACCTGTGCACCATCGTCCCAATATGCCTTGTAACCGTTGTATTCTTTCGGATTGTGAGAAGCAGTCAGGATGATACCGCTTTGGCAACCGAGGTGACGGATGGCGAAAGACATTTCCGGTGTCGGACGCATGTCGTCAAACAGATATACTTTGATACCATTGGCAGAGAAAATATTAGCAGAAGTTTCCGCAAACAAACGGCTGTTGTTGCGGCAATCGTGACCTACTACTACAGAAATCTGCGGCAGGTCTTTGAAGTTCTTTTTCAGATAGTTGGAAAGTCCTTGAGTGGCAGCACCTACCGTATAGATATTCATACGATTGCTACCTACACCCATAATACCACGCAGACCACCAGTACCAAATTCAAGATCTTTGTAGAAAGCTTCAATTAGTTCGGTTTTATCATCGTTTTCCAACATACGTTTCACTTCAGCCTGGGTTTCAGCATCATAAGCCGGGGTTAGCCATTTTTCGGCTTTTTCAGTGACCTGTTTAATAAGTTCCTGATTTTCCATTTCGATTGTTATTTATTGGTTAATGAATTATTTATTATCAATTTCTTGAGCACACAAATGTAAAATAATAAGTTTATAATTCCTAGTTATTTAATGAAGAATTAAGAATGAAAAATGAAGAATCGCATTATAAGACATATTTGCAAAGCATAATTCTTCATTTTTCATTCTTAATTCTTCATTTTACCAAATATCTGTCACCAGTCTGCTTGACATATTCCTGCAAAAATTCTTTCGGATAACCGGGACGCATCACTCCGGCAGGTTGTCCGATAGAATTACGCTCAAACTTACCGTCTTTAACACGTTTCACCACTCCATCATTGTACTTCACAATCAAGAATGTACCCAATTGTTTCCAAGTATCGAAAGTGCTCTGTGCGGTCATATTTGTATAGTTTGTCAGAAAGTCAACTGCTGCGTTCTTATCTTTTGCCAGCAGTTTGGCAGCCATTTCTTCAATGCCTTCCTGTGCATTGTTGAAAGTAGTTTCCATTTCTTTCTGCGCTTCCCGTACATCACCGATCATCAAATCATAACGCGGATAGACCATATTAGATACCCAGTTGAAAATCCAGAAAGCAGAATTCCAGGAGAAAGTAATATAATCGGCCCCATCTACACGGGTATAACATACCGGCACTTTAGTAGCACAACAATAAACCGGGGTAAATACAGCCATGTTCGCATCATCCACGCCAAACCAAAGTACACCGCCTATCGGGTCCGGCTTATGAGCCCGCATTTGTGCAACAAATACAAACCCGCTTTGTTGAGTGGAAATCGGACGTTCGTTGAAATATTCCTGGCCGTCTACTTTGAAGTTCAGAGGAGAAAGACGATAAGGTGTCTTATAAGGTCCGGCTCCGAAATCATTGGAGATGTCAAGAGGCGTTCCTTCATAATGGTCGCGCATCATATCTTTCACATCTTGCACGGATAACTTATGTTTTGGTTTCACAAAAAGAGGCATCGGCGTATTGGTCTTTCCCTCAATGTAAGGAAGATAATCTTTTCCGTTATCTGTGAACTTATTAAAATAGCTCCACACGCGAGCCTCACAAAAACGGCGGGCACCGAAATCAAGAGGCGCATAAGCTAATGAAAAGCTAAAGTCTTTGTTTACTCCATTAAAATATCCCTTCTCACGGGCAAAAGAAACGACATCCGGAGAGTACATGCAGTTTTCCTTGTCGTTCATATCAAACTGGTGGATACGTGACTGGTTGGCATGGGCCGAAATACAATCATCGGGCACACGTACAGCTACCCAAACTGCTCCACGGATGCCGGGACCTTTACCAATCATTTCCATAATCCATATTTCGTTCGGATCGGCAATAGTAAAGGATTCTCCTTCGCTATAATAGCCGTATTGCTGCACTAAGTCGGTCATGATCTTAATTGCTTCACGGGCAGTGCGCGAACGTTGCAAACCGATATAAATCAGACTTCCGTAATCGATAATCCCTGTAGAATCGGCCAATTCCGGACGTCCGCCGAAAGTTGTCTCACCAATGGTAACCTGATATTCATTCATATTACCGACTACATTGTAAGTCTGGCGTGCCTGCTCTATTTCTCCCAGATACTTGCCGGTATCCCATTCATAAACTTTCAGCATCGTACCTTTTGGATAGGTAGCAGCCGGATAATGATAAAGTTCTCCGAATAAGCCGTACGAGTCGGCAGAATAGGAAACAATCGTCGAGCCATCGGCAGACGCATTTTTTCCGACAATCAGGTTGGTGCAGGCGAAGGTGTTCGCCACAGCCGCCATCAATACGGCGGCACAAAGAATAATTCTTCTCTTCATAATAAATATATGATTCACTTTTAATAATTTACCAAACAAAGCTTTCACGGGCTACTGTTTCATTCCCACAATAGTCGGTCACTGTAAATTCAACAGTATGCTTGCCTCCTTTCTTTACGCGTTTGGGGTCCAACGTACATTCCCAGTATGATTTCACAATATTGGGACGTCCGAAAAGCGCATACTTTCCGTCAATCGTTCCACGATAGGAAGCAATTCCCGCGCCCTGATCTTTCAAACGATAGACAATTTTTCCGTTTCTTCCCCACTGATTCTTGTTGACAGGGATAATCTCCGGCGGGATGGTATCGATGGCAACAGTGTAAGTTCCCAACTCCCGGATAGATGCTTTCATGTATCCGTCTTCATACTTTCCGCCTACGCTGTACTTTCCTCCTTTGGGAGTTATGCGGGCCACATAATATTTCGTCGTATCGGCAATTGGTTTTCTACGCAACCCGATACACAACTCACAAGCTGCATGCAGCGGAACCGCCTTATCATTCAGCTGATAAGTAAAAGCAACGGCACCACTATCCGCCTTCACCTGATAATTGAGGGGAACATCATCATACAACATTCCTTTCGGAACAACCAGGTTCAATCCCGGTTCTTGCAGATAATTAGTCTTATTCCAGGTAAAATAATATTTCTCCCGATGATTCAACGGTTCAATCGGCTGTTTCCGACCCCGTACGGTGAAACTATATTTGGAAGTGTTTCCGAAAGCATCTTTTAATGTATATAAGAACTGATAGTCCCGTTCCTCATCAATCGTCACCAAGCCACGGTTATCATTTGATGCTTTTAGCAGACGCAAAGTGTTGCCCGGATCAATGAATGATTTCATATATTGCCCATAAGTCCAGGAATTAATCATCCGGTTCTCTTCCTGCGAGAAGCGATCTACGGTGCTACGAAATATTTCATTACCATCTACCGTAAGCACAACCGAATAAACTCCATAATGGTTATTCACTCCATCCATGTAATCGTATGCTTTGATCCCCACACCTATCACTCCCCATGCTTCCACCGGACGCTCACTATTGGGAAGGATGGTTTTATTCTCTTGCTTTCCATCCACTACTCCTTTACCCAGTTGTGGAAAAAATAGAATACCATCCGCTTTCGGAGCACGCGTATCTTTTATTTTCGATTGAAAGAAAGGCATAGGGTCAATATAATCTCCCGATTCCGTTTCAAATACATCCAGGTGAAGATGCGGACCGAACGAATATCCGGTATTTCCGCTCCATGCGATCTGCTGACCTCCTTTCACCGGATATTCTCCCGGTTCGGGAACAATCTCTACTTCCCAGCTTTCTTCTTCATATTGAAGTTTCTCCACCCTTTCGGCAATGGGAGAAACAAAACCACTCAAATGGCGGTTGATCGTTGAATAGCCATTGTGATAACAGACATCAAGTACATATCCCGAACCATTCGTGACGCGAATACGCGAAATATAGCCATCAGCGAGAGCACGAACGGGTTTACCGATTACTCCGCCTGTCTTAAAATCCAGTCCGCCGTGGAAGTGATTGGAGCGGATTTCTCCAAAGTTCCCACTCAATGTAAGAGGAAAGTCAAAAGGAGGTACAAAGGTTACTTGCTTCTTCTCTTGTCCATACCCTTCGATGCAGCAAGCCAACATCAAAGCAGTGATATATCGTCTCATCATTCCGTTCACTTTTTTACTCCCGCAAATGTACACTATTCCCACTAAACTATGAAATATCCGAGGAGAATGATGACCGTAGATACTAGTTAATATTTCTTTTTAATGTTATATTCATTGCAAATTAGTAGTCATTATGTTATTTATATTAGTACTTTTGTAGCCGTTTTTTAATTATAATTAAAAGTTAGAGACTCAATGAGAATGTATGTAAAAGTAATGGCAGCGGTCATTGCATGTATATTGCTGAGTGGAGAAGCGCTCTCGGCATTTGCAACTACCCCCGCTACAGAAAATCTGAGTTGGTTTAAAAAGAAAAAGAAAAAACCAGAAGAGAAAGAAGAGAAGAGTAAAAGCGACTACGAGAAATTAGTGGAAGACAGTAAAACGACCAAAGGGATGTTTGCTGTACATCAAAAGAAAAATGATTATTATTTTGAAATTCCCACCTCACTTTTGGGACGTGACTTATTAGTTGTCAATAAGCTGCAACGAGTTCCTGCCGAACTTAATGATGCGGGCGTAAACCGCGGAGTAAACTATGAGAATCAGATGGTTTGCATGGAATGGGACAAAGCGACGGGCAAACTAATGTTACGCCAACAACGCCCATTACCTCTGGCCCCCCAAACGGACGCTATCTTCCGTTCGGTAAAGGATAATTTTATCTCTCCGCTGATTGCCGCATTCAAGATCGAAGCAGTCAATGCAGATTCTACGGCATTAGTAATCAAGGTGAATGATATTTATGATGGTACGGAAACCAGTATCAATAACGTATTTACCAATATTAATCTGGGTACTTCGGCTATCAAGAATTTATCACGTATTCTATCCATCAAATCCTTTTCAAACAATGTCGTGGCAACTTCCGAGTTGACTACCCGGGTAACGGAAGGTACTACTACTGTTTATGTAACGGTGGAAGTTAGTTCTTCTATTCTCTTATTGCCCGAGAAGCCGATGATGGGACGATTCGACAATCAGAAGGTCGGTTATTTCACGAATCCGTTATTAAGTTTCAGTGATGCGCAGCAGCGTACGGATAAGACACAGTATATCACCCGCTGGCGTATGGAACCCAAACCGGAAGATCGGGAGGCTTATCTGAAAGGTCAGATGGTAGAACCTGCCAAACCGATTGTCTTCTACATTGACAATTCAACTCCTTACCAATGGCGTTCGTACATTAAGAAAGGTATCGAAGACTGGCAGATTGCCTTTGAAAAGGCTGGTTTCAAGAATGCGATTATCGCCAAAGAAATCACGGACAGTATGCATGTAGACATGGATGATGTCAATTACTCCGTACTGACTTATGCTGCTTCGGAAAAGAAAAATGCAATGGGACCTTCTCTGTTAGATCCCCGTTCCGGAGAAATCCTGGAAGCTGATATTATGTGGTGGCACAATGTGCTTTCTATGGTACGTGAATGGATTACTGTCCAGACCGGAACAGTGTGTCCGGAAGCACGTAATGTACAATTGCCTGATGCTTTGATGGGAGATGCCATTCGATTCGTCGCCTGTCATGAGGTAGGCCACTCTCTGGGACTCCGCCACAATATGATGGGTTCATGGGCTTTCCCGACAGATTCATTACGTTCCGAAGCATTCACTTCCAGAATGAACTCTACCGCTTCATCTATCATGGATTATGCACGATTCAATTATATCGCACAGCCTGGAGATGGCGTGAAAGTTCTTTCTCCGCATATCGGTCCATACGATATGTTTGCTATCGAATATGGATATCGTTGGTACGGAAAGAGTACTCCGGAAGAAGAAAAGGATATTTTATTCGATTTCTTGAGCAAACATACTGATCGGCTTTATAAATATAGTGAAGCACAGGACGTCCGCGATGCGGTAGATCCACGTGCACAGAACGAAGATTTAGGTGATGATCCGGTTCGTTCTTCTTTACTTGGTATTGAGAATCTGAAACGTATCGTTCCACAAATTCTTCAATGGACTACTACCGGTGAGAAGGGACAAACTTATGAAGAAGCATCTCGCCTCTACTACGCTGTAATCAACCAATGGAACAACTATTTATATCATGTCCTTGCCAATATTGGTGGCATCTACATTGAAAATACAATTGTAGGAGACGGCGTTAAAACTTACACATTCGTAGAGAAAGAGAAACAACAAGCTTCACTAAAATTTCTGATGGATGAAGTTTTGACATACCCTAAATGGCTGTTTGACACGGAAGTGGGGCAATATACTTATCTACTTCGCAATACTCCCATCGGAAAACAGGAAAATGCTCCTACACAAATCTTAAAGAACGCCCAAGCCTATATCCTTTGGGATTTACTTGGCAATACTCGTTTGATGCGTATGATAGAGAATGAATCTGTCAACGGAAAGAAGGCCTTTACAGTAGTGGAGCTTATGGACGGACTTCATAAGAACATTTTCGGTGTTACCGAACGCGGTGGTATCCCTAATGTTATGGAACGTTCTTTGCAGAAAAACTTCCTTGATGCATTACTTACAGCCGCTGCAGAACCGGAAGCCGTTAAAATCAACAAGAAGATCGCCAACGAACATTTCTTGCTTGACCACGCTACTCCTTTCTGTAGCTGTTACGCTGCCGAACAACGTGCACTTCGTCAGGAAGACCGGATGGGTGCTCCACGTGTGCTCAATTTCTATGGCAGCCAGCTCAATCGTATTTCAGATGCTATCTCTGTGAAACGCGGTGAATTACTACGTATCAAGAAGTTGTTGCAGAACCGTCTCGGAACTTCCGATACTGCTGCACGCTATCATTATGAGGACATGATTCTGCGTATTAATACTGCTTTAGGAATCAAATAAAACCACTTATTACTTTAACTATCTACATTAATGAGAAAAAAATACTTGTGCATTCTTATATGCCTCTTTGCAAATGCGCTGGCCTTTGCCAGCGCTGCTAATCGTACAATCACCGGAGTCGTTATATCCGGTGAAGATAATGAACCTCTGATCGGTGCTTCCGTATATGTTAACGCAGATGACTTGAAAAAGGCCGGAGCATCACAGACTTCTCTAGGTACTATCACTGATATGGATGGTAAATTCTCCATTTCCATTCCGGAAAAGGTGACCAGGTTACATTGTAGTTATATAGGATTTGAAGAACAAGACATCGTTTTGCAAGCAGGAAAAGATACTTATCGTATTGTACTTCAAGCTTCTGCACACACATTGGGAGACGTCGTAGTAACCGGTTATCAAGAACTGGAACGTCGTAAACTGACTGCTGCCATTGCCAAAGTAGATGTTACAGATGGAATGGTAGGCGCAGCAAAAAGTATCGACCAGGCATTAGCGGGACAAATCGCCGGTGTAGCTGTAACGACAACTTCCGGTGCACCGGGAGCTCCAGCACGTATTCGTATTCGTGGTACTGCTTCATTAAATGGAACACAAGACCCGTTGTGGGTATTGGATGGGATACCTTTGGAGGGTACGGACATTCCTGACCTTGGAGACGAAGCTAATAACATTGTTGATATGAAACAATCATCCATTGCTGGAATAAGTCCGAATGATATTGAGAGTATCACTATTCTGAAAGACGCTGCCGCTACTGCCATATATGGTGCACGTGCAGCAAACGGAGTAATTATCGTGACAACAAAAAAAGGAAGAACAGGAAAGCCTATCATTAATTTCAACACTAGGTTAACTTACACTCCTAATTTAGATACTTCGAAATTAAACCTTTTAAATTCTGAAGAAAAAATTAATTTAGAATTAGAATTGATGAAAGAGCCCAATGATGTTATTAATAATCTTCCAGCTTACTATCGTAAAGGAGGTGTAGCATCTGTCTTAAAACAATATGACTTATTTAAAGTATATCAACAACAAGGCTGGAATGGACTTTCCATTGAAGCACAAAATGCTATCAATCAATTAAAAGACATCAACACAGACTGGAATGATATTTTGTTTAGAGATGCTTTTACTCAAGAATATAATTTCAGTATCTCGGGAGGAAGTGAAAAAGTTACTTACTACAACTCGCTCGGCTATTCTAAAGAAGATGGTAACGTACCAGGAGTAAGTATGAGTCGTTTTAACCTGACCAGCAAAACTTCATATCAAATGAATCGTCTGTTAAAAATTGGTTTCTCTCTTTTTGCCAACAGACGAAAAAACACAAATTTTGTAACAGATTCGCATGGTTATTCAAACCCTATTTATTATGCACGTACAGCCAACCCATATCAAGAAAGTTACGATGCAGCAGGTAACTATATATATGACTATAATATTAATACAGATGATGAACCAAACCCCAATCAGGGCTTTAATATTTTTGAGGAACGAGCCAACACAAATAAGGAAACAGTAACAAGTGCAGTCAATGCAATGTTTAATGCAGACCTGCGTTTCAATGACCATTGGAAACTTACATCACAAGTCGGCTTACAATGGGAACAAGCTAACCAAGAACAATATATCGGAGGCAATACATTTACAATGCGCAACATGCGAGAGAATAGTAAATATGACAATGGTACAAAATATTTTATTCCCGAAGGAGGTATGCACAAAGTCAATAACGCCACGACATCGCAAATCACATGGAAAGTACAAGGAGAATGGAATCAATCTTTCAAAGATATCCATGAGGTTCAAATCATGGCAGGTTCCGAGATTCGAAAGAATTGGTATGATGCAATAGCCACCAATGCCTATGGATATGATCCTAAGACTCTCACAACAAAGCCAATTATCTTTAGAGACAAAGATGACGCCAAAAATTATCCATTACATACAAAAAGTTACACAGAAAATGCTTTTGCCTCATTTTATGCCAACGGTTCTTATACATTAATGAGACGTTACACATTAGGAGCAAGTGTTCGCATGGATGGTTCCGACCTTTTTGGTGTAGATAAGAAATATCGTTACCTACCAATTTATTCAGTTAGCGGTCTCTGGCGTATATCAGACGAACCATTTTTAAGAACAACGAAAAATTGGATGGATAATTTAGCATTACGACTATCTTATGGATTACAAGGAAATATAGACAAAAACACCTCTCCTTACCTTATTGGTGATTATAAAAACGAGACTATACTTAACAATGAGGAAACAAGTATCAGCATATCGGGAGCTCCTAATGACAAACTGCGTTGGGAAAAAACTGCTTCATACAACATTGGTGTCGATTTTTCTATACTAAAATCAGCTATAAACATGAGTGTGGACTACTATTACCGCAAAGGAACAGATCTTATTGGTATTAAAAACCTACCTCTAGAAAACGGCTTCGAAAGTATGACCATCAACTGGGCAAGTATGGAAAATAAAGGCGTAGAAATCAATCTGCAAACACGTAATATAACTACCCGTAATTTTTCTTGGTATACAACATTCAACTTTGCCTATAATTATAACAAAGTATTAAAAGACCTGACAGCTTCCAATAGTCTTACTCCTGGACTCGAAGGTTCTCCTGTCGGTGCTATCTTTGCAATCAAAAGCGAAGTCGATCCAGAAACCGGGCGTATACTCATCTACCCGAAAGGAAGTAATGAAGCCGTTGATGTAGAAACATTGTTTGACATGAAAGATGAATGGGGTATTGGATATTACTCTTACAATGAAGATGCAGAGTTCCGACGTAGTTTATATGAATATGCAGGTACTACTGACGCTCCTTATACTGGTGGTTTAATCAATACATTTAATTACCGTAATTGGGAACTAAGTTTTAATTTTGCTTACAATTTAGGAGCCCATGTCCGTACAAGTCCATCATATGATATAACCAGCTTCGACCCAGGACATAATGTAAATCGCGATATCTTGGACCGCTGGACACCGGAAAACCCAACTGGAAAATTACCAGCTCTTCTTAACCGTAACAATTATCCGGCAGACAACTATTTGTTTGATAACGTCAAAGAAGTCTACAGAAATCTTGATATATGGGTAAAGCGCCTTAGTTATGTACGCCTACAAAATATAAGACTGGCTTATACACTACCACAGGAATGGCTACATAAAATAAATATAAATGGAGCAACCGTTGCCCTAGAAGGGCGTAACTTGTTTGTCTTTGGTTCCAGTTATAAAAATTACATGGATCCGGAATCAATGTTCAACCGTTATTCCACTCCTGTAGCCAAATCAATGACATTCAACCTAAGCCTTAACTTTTAAAATTAAAGATATATGGATAAGATAAAAAAACTATATACAATTTTCATAATCAGCGGATGCTTGGTTCTTTCCTTGACATCATGTGATAGTTTTCTGGACATTCAGCCTGTAGGAAAAGTTATTCCTAATACTTTGGAAGAATATAGAGCACTTATAACTACAGCTTATGGGGTAGATTTGACAGATAGAGGCATGTGTGACATGCGTACGGAGGATATTTCTGTCAGCAAAGACGAATTTGATCAAAATAACTTCAAAGACATTGAAAGATGGGTTACAAGTAATCCATCCGGAACAGAGTTTGGCTGGAGCTATTACTACCAAAATATTTATTATGCCAATGCTATCATCAACAAGAAAAATGAGATAACAGAAGGGAATGAAGCAGAAATTAATCAGTTAGTGGGAGAAGCATATTTTATGAGAGGGTATATGCACTTTCTGCTAGTCAACCTCTATGGACAACCATATACAAAAGAAGGAGCGCCAACTAGCAAAGCCATTCCATTAAAATTATCACTGGATTTGGAAGAGATGCCGACACGTAATACAGTAGAAGAAATCTATGCATCTATTCTTTCCGATATTGAAAATGCCCGGCAACTCATCAACCATAAAGAATGGGAAACCGGTTATAACTATCGCTTCAGCAAACTTGCTGTAGATGCATTTGAATCACGTGTACGACTTTATAAAGGTGAATGGCAAACGGCCTATAATGCAGCAGAACGTGTACTAGAACAGAAAAGCACATTGGAGGACTACAATAATAACAACAGCACCGACTTTCAGATGCCTAACACATATACTTCTGTAGAGTCTATCACAGCTTATGAGAATGTATATAGCCGTAACGGAATTAATGCTTCACTTGCCACCCCAACATTCGTTAAAATGTTCAAAGAAGGAGATCTTCGTACTGAAAGATATTTCGGTGATGCAGATGAGAAAAATGATGGCAACTACAAAATTATTAAAACCTATGAGACTTCACAATATAAATGTACTTTCCGTACTGCTGAACTCTATCTAAATGCTGCTGAAGCTCTTGCTCAACTAGACCAACTTCCAGAAGCTCGTGACTATCTGCTAAAACTAATGGAAAAGAGGTATACCTCTGCAGGATATACGCAGAAAAAAAACGAAGTAAATGCAATGAATCAGGCAGAACTTATTACCGAAATATTAAACGAACGGGCGCGTGAATTAGCTTTCGAAGGACATCGTTGGTTCGACCTACGCCGCACCACTCGCCCCGAACAAAGAAAAATAATAGATGGACAAACATTGATATTGTCACAAGATGACGAACGATATACACTGCGCATCCCTCAAAGTGCTATCGCAGCTAATCCTAATCTAATGAATTAATACACCACTTCAAAATACGGTGTCCTATCCTAAAACGAAGTTATCTTACATTCTGAGATAGCTTCGTTTTTCAATTCTATATACTCTATCTCTTAACTTTACGCCACACTATATTACTCATCGCTAAATCTTTATCCCCCAAAAGAATTGCCGATTAACAGAAAATCCATATCTTTGTAGCGACTTATTACGATTAATAACGTAGAAGCGTTTAGAATATTATCTCTATTCAGAATCTGGTAAATTCTTTAATTGGGGAGATAATGGCAACTAAGCGTTCACGTCTTTGTTATATGCAAGGGCGTGGACTCTGTTGTTCATTTCCCAATAGGTTTACCAGAGCCTTGAATAGAATGAACTAACGACGTCCACGCTTCTCTTGTATATATATGGTATCCGGACGCTTACCACACAAACAATAAAGAAAATGAGCAGCACTATTACAAAGTTCTTCGCTTCTTTTTTAGCTTATGGGGTAGCTAATAAGAAAAAGCGCTTCTCGGCCATTGGCCGTTTCTCTGAAGGATTGGCACCGGTTAAAGGAAAAATCCAATGGGGATACATTAATAAAGAATATGACATTGTCATTCCTCTAATGTATGAACGGGCTTTCTCGTTTAAAGAAGGATTAGGGATGGTAGTACTCAATTCTCAATACGGATTCATCGACCATACCGGACAAATACGGATTCCGTTTAAATACGCAGCCGCTCACTCGTTTGAGCAAGAATGTGCACGAGTATGTCAGGATGGATTATGGGGACTGATTGACAGACAAGGAAACTACATTCTTCCACCGACTTACAGTCAAATGGAGCAATTCGCGGAAGGATTAGCCCTCGTCTCACTACACAACAAAGTAGGATTCATTAATAAGAAAGGAGAAGTTGTCATTCCGCTGGAATATGATAACGGATGCTCTTTTTCCGAAGGATTGGCTGCTGTTTGCATTGAAAGCCAGTCATCCAAGTGGGGATACATAAACAAAGATAATGAAGAAGTACTTCCTTTTAAGTACGATATTGCAGAACCCTTTTATAACAACATAGCTCGAGTGGGTCTCTATGGAAAAAGCATGAAAATCAACAAGCAGGGCAGTGAATGTCTATAAAACAACCACTCTACGCATTTATTCATCTCAACACGCGAAGACATTCTGTTCTAAAACATCCCCTTACGAACAACAACGTAAGGGGATTTTTCGTACTTTCGAACATGTTAAATCTTTAATACGCAACATTATGATTATCGGAGTACCAAAGGAAATCAAAAACAATGAGAACCGTGTAGGCATGACACCTTCAGGAGTGGCTGAAGTGGTAAAACAAGGGCATCGGGTATTTATCCAACATACAGCGGGAATAAATAGCGGTTTTCCGGATGAAGCATATCAAGCTGTCGGCGCACATATCCTGCCAACAATAGAAGATATTTACGCCACTGCCGAGATGATCGTAAAGGTGAAAGAGCCGATAATCACTGAATATAACTTAATAAGAAAAGGACAGTTACTATTCACTTATTTCCATTTTGCTTCCGACAAGGAATTAACCCTTGCTATGCTCTCTAACAAATCAATATGCCTGGCTTACGAAACTGTAGAAGAAGCAGACCACACATTACCTTTATTAATTCCGATGAGCGAAGTTGCCGGACGTATGTCTATTCAGGAAGGTGCCCGTTTTCTGGAAAAACCGCAAGGCGGAAAAGGTATCCTTTTGGGAGGTGTACCAGGTGTTAAACCAGCTAAAGTATTAATTTTAGGAGGTGGAGTTGTAGGTAGCAATGCTGCACAAATGGCTGCTGGAATGGGGGCAGATGTCACTATTACAGATATAAATCTGGCACGTCTGCGCTATTTGAGCGAGACACTGCCGAAGAATGTAAAGACATTGTACTCATCCGAACTAAGAATCAGAAAAGAATTGCCGGATGTTGATTTAGTTGTCGGCTCTGTACTGATTCCCGGTGATAAAGCACCACATCTGATTACTAAAGAGATGCTTTCGATGATGCAACCCGGCACAGTATTAGTAGATGTAGCAATTGACCAGGGAGGATGCTTCGAGACTTCTCACCCAACCACCCACAGTGCACCGACCTATATTGTAGACGGAATCGTTCATTATGCAGTAGCTAATATTCCGGGAGCTGTACCTTACACTTCCACCCTTGCACTAACCAATGCTACTCTCCCCTATGTGATAGCTTTAGCAAATAAGGGATGGAAAAAAGCCTGCAAAGAGAATCCAGCATTAGCACTCGGATTAAATATCGTAGAAGGAAAAATCGTTTATAAGGCCGTTGCCGACGTATTTGGTTTGAAGTACGATCCTATCAGCCTGTAACTATGCATTTTCACCATACAGTAATATAAAGTCTTACAGAGTTCTTTCTTTTTTTCAAAGTAAGGCTATCTCAATGTCTTACGTCTTCGATTGATAACCTTTAAAAAACTCTGCAAGACTTTGTATTACTCTGTGGTGAGCTATATCTTTAAAATAAATAATCTTTCTTTGCCGCCCGTTGATAAGCCGCTACCAATTCGTTCATTACTTCTGCCACAGACTGCCGACGGGATATGATTGCCGAAACTTGTCCGATCTCCAATTCCCCTTCTTCCAGATCACCTTCGAAGATTCCTTTTTTAGCACGCCCCCGTCCTAATAAAGTTCTCAAATCTTCAGCACTAGCTCCACTATCTTCAGCCTTCTCCACCGCTTCGCGGAAAGCATTCTTTACCAAACGTGTCGGAGCCAGCTTTTTCAACAACAACTTAGTATCCCCTTCTCTGAGACTCAAGCAATAATCTTTAAATACCGAACTCGCTGAACTCTCTTCAGTAAGAGCAAAACGGGTTCCTATCTGCACCCCTTCGGCTCCCAACACCATAGCAGCCAATACTCCTTCCCCTGTGCCGACACCTCCTGCAGCTATCAAAGGTAATGTTGTAGCCTCACGTACAGCCGGAATCAAACAGAAAGTCGTTGTTTCTTCGCGTCCATTATGCCCTCCGGCTTCAAACCCTTCTGCCACTACCGCATCTACTCCAGCCTCCTCACATTTTACAGCAAAACGGGAAGAAGAAACAACATGAACAACCGTTATTCCACGTTCTTTCAACCACCCAGTCCACGTTTTCGGATTTCCGGCAGAGGTAAAAACAATCTTCACTCCCTCTTCCACCACAATATTCATAATCTCTTCTATCTGGGGATACATCAAAGGAATGTTTACACCAAAAGGTAATTTCGTGGCCGCATTACATTTACGGATATGCTCGCGTAAAGTGTCCGGATGCATGGAACCGGCACCGATCAATCCCAGTCCACCGGCATTGCTCACAGCAGAAGCAAGACGCCAACCGCTGCACCACACCATACCACCTTGAATAATAGGATACCGAATACCCAGAAGAGAAGTAATTCTATTCATAACCAATAATTTATCTATGTGTTAATATACTAAGATACCAATAATAGTGACAGAGCTATATAACAATGCGCCAACATAACAACACACAAATATACTAATTATTCAATTACAAACATTCTCTAGTCAGCACATTAGCGCATTGCTACATCAACACATCATTATAACGCCTTCAACGGGCAATCTGTTCAATTGGTTTATTTATCAACACAGTGGTAGAATCTCCATAAGTTCTCAACACTTCCAATGTGCGGGCACGGTTATCCCGTCCCGTCTTATTCCAGAAATCTTTTGTAAAGACAGCCATCAGGTCAAGTCTGCCGATAGTTCCACCATTGATATACACTCCACTCCCACCAAACAAGGGAATAGGTGCATCCATCACTACCGTGTTCACCATCATTCCGTTAGCACGTTCACCCAACTGACGGAAACGTACCCCACTCGCCTGTATCTCATCCAACGACTTACGCATTCCCTTTGCCATCGGATTGCGTGCCCAGTTTGAATAAGATCTTTGATGGCGTATCTCGTAGAAAGGATCACCCCGCCAGGTATTTTTATCGATCTTTATCTTCTTCTGATAGATGGGATCCCAGTTATAGCGGGTATTCGCTTTATATGGCATCAGAGTCAACATCACTTTCGGTTTAGGCAACGCTTCAGGAAGCGATTCGTCAGGCATCATCCAGCTTTTCTCCTCCGACATCCGGGGAGTACCCACTGCGCTTCCGAAATCAATCGACTTCACAGCATCCATATTTAAATGCAACTCCTGGTCACTCTCCAGCAATTTCTTCAAATGCAAAGAATCTTGCGCCGTCCATACTTGCGAATATGCAAATACAGCGGTCAGGCACAGTGCCATCGTTGTTATAACCCGTTTTAATCCATCCATTCTTTTTACTCTTTCATTACCTATATTTCGGAGCACTTCATATACATTTGTACGTATAAGAGGCTATCTTTTGAGCGTAATAATCCCCCTGTCAGCAGCAAAAGACTACTGATACAAACAAATATTCCCACATGAATGTTTCCTATTTTTTACTTTCCGAAGGCTCCTCCCCCTTTATTACCACCAACGATAACCCGATCCGCAAAGCGGCTCATCGTAGCACGGATCAATTGTCCATCTCGTTTTCGGATATTGGCGTTCTTCCCACCAACTACGATAACAAGCGGCTGCATCGA
>OGZC01000804.1_pt1 | contig 17688 bp, 9 predicted proteins | sample 1576751 | NCBI WGS metagenome assembly OGZC01 (sample SAMEA3541486, study PRJEB24748) | human gut metagenome | biome: human gut; feature: human-associated habitat; material: faeces | place: China | collected 2012
CTCATATTATTTATATATATTATAATTAACTTATGCACAATTTCAGTGGTAAAAGGGGCTGTCCAAAAAGTCGGATAGCCCCTTTTGCTATTGTTTATTTCGTTAAAAATCAGTATCTTACCGTTGCAACAAATAAACATTATAGCAATGGCTAAGATAGTATTTAAAGAGTTAACTTCCAACCAAAATGTACTTTTTCCTGTCAGTTTATCGGAAAAGATCGCTCCCAATCATCCCGTTCGTGTTGTAAACAGTGTTGTAGACGCATTGGATATTAGTTGTCTGCTTTGGGCATATAAAGGCGGAGGCACCAGCAGCTATCATCCGCGTATGATGCTCAAGGTCCTGTTTTATGCCTACCTGACCAATATCTATTCCTGCCGCAAAATAGAAAAGGCCTTGCAGGAGAATATTCACTTCATGTGGTTGTCCGGTAATAGTACTCCCGATTTCCGTACAATCAATGATTTCCGTGGCAAACGTTTAAAAGAACACATAAAATCGTTGTTTTCAGCCATTGTTCTACTACTACAGGAATCCGGCTATGTCAGTTTGGATGTACAGTATATCGATGGCACCAAAGTGGAATCGGCATCCAACCGCTACACTTTTGTCTGGCGTGGCAGCGTGGAAAAGAACAAGGCAAAACTGGAATCGAAAATACAGGCAATCCTTAGTGAGGTTGACAGACATATCGAACAGGACAAACAGGAAAGGACCCCGGATGCCTTACCGGATATGGATTCCTGTGGCTTGAGGGAAAAAGTGAGCGCTTTAAACAAACGGCTCTCCGGGATGAACAAGGCTGAGCAGAAGCAAGTCAGAAAGCTACAGGAAGAATATCTGCCCCGCCTTGCCAAATATGAATCGCAATTAGAGAAATTAGGGGACCGTAATTCTTTCAGTAAGACCGATGAGGATGCCACCTTCATGCGCATGAAGGAGGATCATATGAAAAACGGGCAATTGAAACCCGCCTATAACATACAGATTGCTACAGAGAATCAGTTTATTACAAACCTAGGGATTTACAGGCGCGCCGGAGATACGGGAACTCTAATTTCTTTTTTGAAAGATTTTCGAGAGACTTATCATAGGCAATCCTCTATAGTAGTGGCCGATACCGGTTATGGAAGCGAACAAAACTACGAGTTTATGGAGAATGCGAGTATAGAGGCTTTTGTCAAGTACAATTATTTCCACAAAGAGCAGAAGCGTGCATGGAAGAAGGATGCTTTTGCCATACAGAACCTTTACTATAATCAGGAACAGGATTACTACGTATGCCCGATGGGACAACATCTGGAACATACAGGTCAAAGGAAAAGCAAGTCCGATTTGGGATATGTATCCGTACTGAAGCGTTATCAGGCACAGAACTGTGAGGGTTGCCCGCTGAAATCTCAATGTCATAAATCAAAAACTAACCGGATCATAGAAGTTAACTATAACCTTAACAGGCATAAACAAAAAACACGGGAAAAACTCATGAGTGAGGAAGGTATTTATCATCGGGGCAGACGATGTATAGAACCGGAAGCTGTCTTTGCGCAGATAAAGCATAACTCGGCATGGAACCGGTTTAGATTAAGAGGGTTGGAGAAGGTAAAAACAGAGTTTACCCTGGCTGCTATTGCACATAATCTAAGGAAACTGGCTAAAAAAGTCAGTGCTCTTTTCTTTTTTACTTATTTCTGTAGGATAACTTCTCGGAAAAAGATAATTGAGAAAAACAAAGATGGTTTTAAAATAAAAATGGATAATAGAAGAGCGGCATAACAAAAAAAAGAAGGCATCCTTTTCAGACACCTTCCGGGTGCTTCGTTTCATTACGACCCCAGGAATATTGTCTCCGAAATATTGTGATACCCTTTCCTTGCGGGGGCATTCCATTACGATGATTCTGATCAATACAGCTTCCCGTATACGTGAGGCTATTGACAATCCCGTATTAACAGCCAGAATCGATGATTCGCTTTCCGATTTGAAGACTTTTTTTATGCATCCTGAGTTTCATGCCCTGCTTGAGACTGTGGGGGAAAACGGTGAGTTTATAGATACCATTAACGGACGTATCATCAATCCCGGGCATTGTATTGAAACGGCATGGTTCATACTTGAAGAATCCAGATACCGTGGCTGGGACAAGGAGATGCTTGAAACAGCCCTGACCATTCTGGACTGGTCTTGGGAGTGGGGCTGGGATAAGGATTTCGGCGGTATCATCAATTTTCGTGATTGTAGGAATCTCCCCGTACAGGATTATTCACAGGATATGAAATTCTGGTGGCCGCAGACGGAAGCAATCATTGCCACTTTGTATGCCTATGAAGCTACAGGAGATGAAAAATACTTGAAAATGCACAATCAGGTTAGTGATTGGACATATGCACATTTCCCGGACCGGGAATACGGAGAATGGTACGGGTATCTGCATCGCGACGGCAGTGTGGCCCAGCCCGCCAAGGGGAATATCTTCAAAGGGCCTTTTCATATTCCCAGAATGATGATTAAGGGCCATGTTCTGTGTAACGAGATCTTATCCGGTCTGTCCGGTACGGAAAATATAAAATTGTAATTGGACATAATGAAAAACAACAGAATATATCCCTGGATATTGGTTGGTTTGCTTTGGGGAGTGGCCCTTCTCAATTATATGGACCGCCAGATGCTTTCCACCATGAAAGAAGCCATGCAAGTGGATATCTCGGCGCTTGAGTCTGCGGAGAACTTTGGTCGTCTGATGGCGGTCTTTCTTTGGATTTACGGATTCATGAGTCCTGTTGCGGGCATGATCGCTGATCGTCTTAATCGCAAATGGTTGATTGTAGGCAGTTTGTTTGTCTGGTCAGCGGTTACTTATGGAATGGGATACGCTGAAACGTTCACACAGCTTTATTGGTTGCGTGCTGTAATGGGGATCAGTGAGGCTTTGTATATACCGGCCGGCCTTTCCCTAATAGCGGATTGGCACCAGGGAAAGTCACGTTCGCTAGCCGTGGGTATTCATATGACGGGCCTTTATACCGGTCAGGCTATCGGGGGATTCGGGGCCACCGTGTCTGCCGTCTATTCCTGGCATGCCACTTTTCATGGCTTCGGAATTATTGGGATCATATACGCAGTCGTTCTGATCCTTTTTCTTCGTGAGAACAAGGGGACAGGCACGGCAGAGCAGGTGTGTCGCGAAGGGGTGAAAGCACCTTCCCCGTCTATCTTCAAAGGAATGTCGCTGTTATTCTGCAATATCGCCTTTTGGGTGATTCTGTTCTATTTTGCGGTGCCCTCCCTGCCTAGCTGGGCTACTAAAAATTGGCTTCCGACCCTGTTCTCTGACAGTTTGGATATGCCTATGTCCGAAGCCGGTCCGTTGTCCACGATCACAATAGCGCTCTCCTCTTTTCTCGGAGTAATTGCCGGAGGGATACTGTCTGACCGTTGGGTCCTAAAAAATATTCGTGGTCGTGTGTATACAGGGGCTATTGGATTGGGGTTAACGATCCCTGCCTTGCTATTGTTGGGGTTCGCTCATAGTGTTTTCGGTGTGGTCGGGGCAGGTCTGCTGTTCGGTCTGGGGTTCGGCATCTTTGATGCAAACAATATGCCTATTCTTTGCCAGTTTGTTCCTTCCGGATACCGTGCTACAGCCTATGGAATCATGAATATGACAGGCGTCTTCGCCGGAGCGGCCGTGACCCATGTGTTGGGGCGGTGGACTGACCAGGGGAATCTGGGATTTGGGTTCGCCATACTTGGTGTCGGTGTTTTATGTGCCCTTGTCCTGCAGCTTTATTTCCTAAGGCCCCAAACGGATAACATGGAGTAGTATGAGTTTTGCGGAGTCTGTCTCTGCTCGGAAATATATCATGATTTTACGAATTGGCCAGGAAAGATCTTTGTCGCTCCGTTTAATAAAGTGTTTATGTGGAATTATCAGAAAAATATACTTGTTTGTATGATTGCAGGTTTAGGTTTGTCAACTTGTACCCCGTCAGATGTTAGTATTCCCGGGGCTGCAACAATTGATGTCATGAACGGTTTTCCCGATGGAGAATCCGGATATGCTTTGGGAGTATCCGGTTGCTATGCCGGAAAGTTAGGAGATTTCTTGTTAATGGCCGGCGGATGCAATTTCCCGGATAAACCGGTTTCGGAAGGGGGGATCAAGCATTATTATAAGGGCATTTATATAGCCCGGGTGGATGACTCTTCTTCCTTGCGTTGGGTGAAGGCTGGAGAACTTCCTATGGAGGCGGCCTATGGAGCTACGGTATCCTTGCCGGATAGGCTTATTTTTATTGGAGGAAGCAACTCTTCCGACCGGTTTTCTTCCGTACTTTCCTTTTCTTTTGATTGCATGAAGGATTCAGGCTTGATATGTGAGACTTTGCCTCCGCTTCCTCATGCGGTTGATAATATGTCGGCAACCCTATTGGGCGATACATTGTATGTCCTGGGTGGGAATAGGAACGGGATTCCTTCCAGTTCCATGTTCTCTCTTTGCTTGGACAATTATTCTGCAGGATGGACAGAGGTTCCTTTTCCCGGGAGGCCACGTGTGCAGCCTGTGTGTTCCTCTCTGCTTGGCAAATTGTATGTTTTCGGTGGATTTACCTCCGGAGGGGATGCGTCTGTTTCAACAGATGGATTATGTTACCATCCTGAATCTGGACAATGGCAGGTGGTTAAGGCACCTCTCACCACAAAAGGTGAACCTCTCACATTGACGGGCGGTGCCTCGGTCTCCTATGGGGATGTTCTGCTTATATGTGCAGGCGGGGTTAATCGGGATATTTTTGAGGATGCCATCAGTGCCCGTTATCAGATGGTTCGTGAATCAGAGTATCTCCTACAGCCTATAGAATGGTATCGTTTTAATGATCAGCTGCTGGCGTATAACGTACGGTCGGGTGAGTGGATACGGATTGGTGTCCCTTCTCCGATGCTGGCTCGGGCCGGTTCCTCATTGGTTGTATTTGGAGATATTTTGTTCTATATTGGGGGAGAGCTTAAGCCCGGCGTGAGAACTCCTGGTATCTGCCGTATATCTCTTCAAAAATAACAGCGGAATTGAAGATGTAAGCTTGGGCCCTTTCATTCTGTTTTGTGGTTCTTTTTTTGATGGAATTTTCATGTTCTGGATGTTGGATGAGTTTTTTTAAATGATTTCTGACTCTTTTTTATTTTATGCAGATTTTCTTTGCATCCATAAATTAACCTACAAATTTAATTGATATGTGTTTATTTGTATCTTCATGAACTGTGACTTTTGGGGATCTGAATCCCCCTTTATTACAAAATTAATTTTTAATGAAAAACATCAAATTGCATGAAAAAGAATTTTATTTTATTTATTTTCCTTTTGTGCTCCATTGTAGCTGTAGCACAGAAGAAGAGTATTACGGGCATAATAACGGATACTGCGGGAGAGGCCGTTATTGGTGCCAGTATTGTGGAAGTCGGGACAACGAATGGTACGGTCTCTGACGTTGATGGCAATTTTACACTTTCTGTTTCTGAGAATGCCAGTATTCAGGTATCATTCATCGGCTTCTCTTCCCAAACCTTGAGTGTGAAGGGAAAAACAAATTTTAAGATTGTATTGAAAGAGGACAGTGAACTTTTGCAGGAAGTTGTTGTTACGGGTTATGGCGGTAAGGTATCACGATCCAAACTTACGAATTCCATTTCGACAGTCAATCCCCAGATGTTGGACAAGGGTATATACACCAATCCCTCTCAGGCCTTGTCAGGCTCTGTTCCCGGTTTGAAGGTCTCTCTCACCTCGGGGAATCCAACCTCGTCTCCTAAAATTATATTACGTGGTGGTACAAATTTCGATGGTTCCGGGGGGCCCTTGGTGGTAGTGGACGGGCAGCTTCGTGATAATTTTGATGATATCAATCCTCAGGATATTGCATCTATGGATGTGCTGAAGGATGCCGGGGCTACAGCCATCTACGGCGCCCGTGCAAGTAATGGTGTCATTTTGATTACGACAAAGTCAGGCAAGGCAGGACATCGGGAAATAAACTTTAGGGCCAATGTGGGGCTTGGTTACGTTAATAATCCCTATGATTTTCTGGGCGCGGAAGACTATATTATAGCCCTTCGTACCGCCTATAAAAATACCCCGTGGGCACCTCAGGCGAGTTTGACAGGTTCCACTGCCTTGGGTACGGGAAATCAGATTGGACCGAAAATGGTATGGAACATTATGGGAAAAACAGATGCAAACGCCTACCTTTTGGATAAGGGATGGCGTGAAATGCCGGACCCCTTGGATCCTTCCAAAACAATCATATACAAAGAGACAAAGCCGGAGGAGTATAATCTTCGTAACCCGGTAGTTACGCAGGATTATACAGTCAGTATGTCCGGTGGTAATGATAGGGGTACTTATTATGCTAGTTTGGGCTATAATGATTCCCCAGGAGCTCCTATCACTACCGAGTATACACGTTATAATTTCACATTTAATGGTTCATACAAAATTGCGGATTGGTTGAAAACGACTTCCAATGCAACTTTCAGCCGTGCTAATTATGTATGGTTAAACAACGATTGGGGGACGGAGGCGGATTATTTTGGTCGCGTGATGAGCTCCCCCCCCACCGTCCGTTTTGAAGACGAAGACGGTAATTCGACGTTGGGTCCATCTCCGGGCGACGGTAACCAGACCTATGTTGCAAGAAGTTATGACCAGGACAATGAACGGACCAAATTGACCCTTATGCAGTCCGTGGAAGCAAATTTATTCAAAGGGTTGGTTTTGAGGGCCTCTGCCAGCTGGTATTATTTTCATACTGTAGAAGAAAATATGCGCAAGGATTATGAGACGGTTCCGGGACAATGGGATCGAACCCGTTCAACCAGTGCGAGCTATTCCCGCCAGTTCTCTCAGACTTATAATGCCGTTTTGGACTATACAACAACATTTGCCACTTCACATAATTTGAATGTTATGCTTGGTAGTGAGTTTTATGATCAGTATAATAACGGTTTCTCAGCATCCGGTTTTGGTGCCTCTACCGATGATTTTAAAAAATTAGGCTTGACCGATGCGGGTGAGGGAAAACGTTCTATAGATTCGAGTCATAGCCGTTACCGTATCCTGTCTTATTTTGGTCGTTTGAACTATGACTATGAGGGTAAATATTTATTCTCTGGAGTATTCCGTTATGACGGTTATTCTTCTTTGTTGGGTAAGAACCGGTGGGGTTTTTTTCCGGGAGTTTCCGGTGGCTGGGTTTTCACGAAAGAGGATTTTGTGAAGGAGTCACTTCCTTTCCTTTATTATGGAAAGCTGAGGGCTAGTTACGGTTTGAACGGTAATGCCAGCGGAATCGGTCCATATACCCTTCAAGGTTCATATAATTCAAACAAATATCATGGTAATAACGGTTTCCTGATAGGAGCCTTACCCAATCCTTCCCTTCGTTGGGAAAAGACGGCCAGCTTTGACATAGGCTTGAATGTAGGACTTTTGGATGGACGGTTGAATCTGGATATCGATTATTACAACCGTCTGACCTCTGACAAATATGCGGACCTCACACTTCCCTCAACCACGGGATTCTCTTCTATAAGGAACAATAATGGGAAACTGCGTAATCGTGGAATTGAGCTACAGCTTTCCGGTAAAATTATGGAAACCAGGGATTTTACTTGGGACGCTTCCCTTAATATAACTTATAACAAAAATAAGATCATAGCCCTGCCCTATAACAAAGAGCCGCGCAACAGACAGGAAGGACAGCAGGTGTACACAGGACGGAAGATAGCAAATCCGGAAACAGGTGTATTCGAAGATGAGAAGGTGTGGGTCGGAGGTTTTCAGGAAGGAATGGAATATGGCGTGCTTGTCGGTTATCAGGCAGAAGGTATTTACCAAAGTATGGATGACATTCCCGGAGATTTGGTTGTAAAGTCTGGTAATGCTCAAGGTAAATATCAGTATGGTCCTGATGCCTGGAAGAGACTTTCTGCTGCCGAGCAGGCAAAAGGTGTAGAGATTAAGCCGGGAGATATGAAATGGAAGGATGTGAATGGAGATGGCATGATTGACCAGTATGATCAGGTGGTAATAGGAAATACCACTCCTCGCTGGTTTGGTGGTTTTAATACCACAATGTCTTGGAAGGGACTTAGCTTGTATGCCCGTTTTGATTTCGCGCTTGATTATTGGGTTTACGATAATCAAACCCCATGGCTCTTAGGATGTATGCAGGGGACTTACAATACGACAAAGGATGTCTTCAACACCTGGAATGAAAGCAATCCAAATGCAAAATATCCCCGTTATGTATATGGTGATCAGCTAGGAACCGCCAACTACAACCGCACCTCTACCTTGTTTGCATCCAAGGGCAACTATTTAGGTGTCAGGGAGTTGTCTCTGTCATATACTCTTCCTCAAGAATTGTCTAAAAAACTGTATATGCAGAAGTTACAATTCTCAATTACAGGACAAAATTTGGGTTATTTGACATCTGCCAGGACAGTGAGTCCGGAAATCTCCTCGGGATACCCCTTGCCACGGACCGTCATTCTTGGCGTTAATGTTACATTTTAAAAAATTGGAATAAGATGAGAAAGATAAAATTTATAAATCATATGGTGTTGTGTGTAGCTGCTATTGTTACAACTTCATGCGGGGACCTGCTCGATCTCGCCCCGATAGACAATTATGGAAGCGGCAATTTCTGGAAGACGGAGGCCCAGGTCAGTGCATATGTGGATGGGCTTCATGATGCCTTAAGAGCTAAGGCCGGGCAGCACGTCATCACTTTTGGAGAATTGAGGGGGGGGCATTACAAGGATGGTGTAAGTGCAGATGGACTGACTATTTCCAACGGTGCAATTATTTTACAGAATTTATCCAGAGAGACTCCTGGAGTTAGTAAATTTGGAGATATTTATGGTTGTATAACTAATATCAATCTTTTTATTGCCCATGTAACAGATGCCGCTTTTATGCCGGAGAATAAAAAGAATTATTATTTGGGACAGGCATATGGTCTTCGCGCCTTTTACTATTTTGATCTTTATAGGGTCTATGGTGGGGTGCCCATTCGTTTGGGTGTGGAAGTTGTCGAAGGAGAGCTTGACCCGCTCAAACTTTCTTTGGGGAGGGCTAAACCCAGTGAAGTCATGGCACAGATTAAAAAGGATCTGGACACTTCACTTCAGTATTTTGGAGAACAATCAGGTTTCGACCCATATGGACACGGCAATAAGGTATACTGGTCAAAGGCCGCTACGGAATGTCTGGCCGGCGAGGTCTATTTATGGAATTCTAAAGTGACCATTGGTGATAACAAGGCCGATATATCAGATTTGTCAAAGGCTAAGCATTTCTTAAAAAATGTAGAGGGTAATTATGGACTCCAGTTGCAACAGGATTTTAAGCGTATATTCAGCACCGATAACGAAGGTAATAGTGAAGTGATATTGGCCGTTTCCTATATGGAGGGTGAAGCTGAAAATTCACTTCCTCGCGCATATACTTATTCCCTTGTTTCCGGGACGACCAATAAAGATAGTTACAGGGCGGATGGAAGTGTTTGGAATGATGCGCTTGATATACAGAATAACGGGCAGCAGCAGTATGAGTATAAGTTCGCCCTTTATGAGAAGTTTGAGGATAGTGATTCTCGTCGTGAAGCTACATTTATGCCTTCATATCGGAAAAAGGAAAGTGGAGAATTATACATATATGGTACCCATGTATGTAAGAATTTGGGTTCTCTCAATGCTCAGGGGAACAGAGTTTATGATGGTGATTTTATTCTTTATCGTTTATCCTGGGTATATCTGGCATTAGCCGAGATTGCTAATATGGAGAGTGATAATGTAAATGTTGAGAGATATATAAATTTAGTCAGAAATAGGGCGTATAAGTCTGAGACAGGTTCGCATATATATAAGGCATCTGATTTTCTAACTAATGAATTAGCTATTTTACATGAAAAGGATAAGGAGTTTGTACAGGAAGGACAGCGTTGGTGGGATTTGTGCCGCATGAAAAATGCAAAGGACGGAATTCCATTAGTGTTCTGCAAAGAAGGGGATATTGAAGGTAAACGAGCGGTGCTTAATCAAGAAACTGAGGCATATAAAGTTTTGTGGCCGTTGGATAATGAGATACTTAATAATGATTCGGCCTTGGAACAGACCCCCGGTTACGAAAAGCAAGAAGAATAAATGAGGGTATCCGGTTGGAGGGGAAGGTATGTCTTATTCCAACCGGATGTACTTTTCCGTGTATTTAATTATATAAATAGAGATTGTATGAAAATGAAATATTTTACTTTATTGTTTTTTTGTAGTTTATTTGTCGGATGTTCAGATGAAACCTCTACCTCTTTTGTTAACAATCAAAACCAACAGGCTAGGGATACCATTGATAATGAGGATGATAATTCGTGGGTTTTAATTTTTGCAGATGAATTTAATATCGATGGGGCCGTTGACTCCAAGAAGTGGAATTATACTCCCAGGGGAGATGTTGCTCATGCCTATTATTATAAGCCGAATGATACATCCGTTGTTTGGTGTGAAGATGGCATGTTGAATCTCAAGTTTATGAAGGATGAAACAGATCCCCGCGGATATAAATCCGGAAGTATACGCACTGATGGGGGGAAATTTGATTTTACTTATGGTAAGGTAGAGGTCAAGGCCAAGTTTTCATCAGGGGACGGTTCATGGCCGGCTATATGGATGATGCCCGCCAGCTCAAAATATGGGGGATGGCCTGCAAGTGGTGAAATAGATATAATGGAGCATATAAAAGATTTAGATGTTGCTGTACAAACGGTACATACTACTGGTACGGAGCAAAAGACATATCCTTTTGGTCATTCAGGGTCTAAATTCAAGCGGGGTGAATGGAATATATGGGGAATAGAATGGAACGATAAGAAAATTGATTTTATGGTAAATGGAGAAGTTTGCGCAACCTATTATAACAAGGGTTTGGGCGCTGTACAATGGCCCTTTGATATTCCTTTCTTCTTGATATTGAATGTTGCAGGTGGAAAGGGGATGGCTGGTCCTATAAATGAGAAACATTTACCTTTTACCATGCAAGTTGATTATGTGCGGGTATATCAGTGGAAATAGATTTTGTAAAGCACGCTGGTAGAGGTTGACAAGATATATTCTATGATGTGATATGATAGGTAATTTATATTTTTCATTTTTTGACGTAAAAGTTTGTTTTAGGGGTGATCTCTATTGAAAGGATTTGTCGGCATTGTTGTGTCGACAAGTCCTCTTCGGTATTCTTGGGAAAGACGGATAATAATATTTCTCCACTCTCCCATAATGTGTTCTTGTCCTTCAAAGAGAAAAAGTTTAATGCAATAATTGTATCTTGATGAATATTAAAAAAAGTATCTTGTTTTTATGCGCAGGCATATTCTTGATTTCGTCACTCTCGTGTAGAGAGGGCGGACATGTTGCGAAATCATATAATGCCGGCATTAATATCATTCCCACGCCCCGCTCTTTAGAAAAGCGTGAGGGAAGTTTCAAATTGTCCGATGGTGTTTCTATAGGAGCCATTACCCCTGAGGCAAAAAAGATTGCAACGTATTTTGCCGCTAAAATCAGTCTGGCAACCGGGTACGATGTCAAGGTGGAGGATAAAGGAGAAATTACTCTAGTACTGGATTCTTGTGCAACGTTCTCTCCGGAAGGCTATGCATTGGATGTGGAATCATCCCGTGTGCAGGTAACAGCGTGTTCTCCCCGGGGATTATTTTACGGGATGCAGAGTTTTCTGCAGTTGCTTCCGGCAGAAATAGAAAGTGCCGGGATCGTGCGGGATGTTGACTGGGAGGCTCCTGCCGCCAATATTATCGACTCGCCACGTTTTGCATACCGCGGAATACATATGGATCCTTGCCGCCATTTTATGACGGTTGAAGAAGTGAAGAAGCAGATAGATGTTTTATCCATGTTCAAAATAAATACGATTCACTGGCATCTGACGGACGACCAGGGATGGCGTATTGAAATAAAACAATATCCAGGATTGGCGGAGATCGGCGGCAGGCGTATTGAAGGGGAAGGCGTGGAATACGGCCCCTTTTATTATACTCAGGAAGAGATCAAGGACATTGTCTCGTATGCGGCCGAGCGTTTTATCACCATTATTCCGGAATTAGAAATTCCGGGACATGAACTTGCGGCTATATCCGCCTATCCCGGGCTGTCCTGTAAGGGAGACCCCGTTACCCCTCGGAATATTTGGGGAGTGGAGGATATCGTAATGTGTCCGGGTAAGGAGAGTGTTTTTACATTCCTGGAAAATGTCATTGATGAGATGGTTGCCCTTTTTCCGGGCACCTATTTCCATATTGGCGGTGATGAATGCCCCAAAGAGAGTTGGAAGTCCTGTCCCCTTTGTCAGAAGCGTATTCTGGAGGAGGGAATAAAGCCTGATGGCAAGCATACTTCAGAGCAGTTGCTGCATACTTACGTTGTGGAGCGCATAGGGAAATATTTAGCCCGATATGATAAAAAAATAATCGGTTGGGATGAGATTCTGGAAGGCAAGCCTGACTCCACGGCGACCATTATGTCATGGCGGGGTGATGCCGGCGGTATATCGGCCGCTTTATCGGGACATGATGCGATAATGTCTCCCGGTCCGAACGGGCTCTATCTGGATTATTATCAGGGGGACAGCAAGATTGAGCCTATAGCTATCGGCGGTTGTTCGACTTTGGAAAAAGTGTATAATTACAATCCCGTACCCGACACATTGGTGCTTATTGGGAAGGACCATCATATAATAGGGGTTCAGGCTAATAATTGGAGTGAATATTTTTATAATAATGATATCCGTGAGTATCACATGTATCCCCGTTCCTTGGCTTTGGCGGAAGTCGCCTGGACTGATGCCAAACGCAAGAATTACGTGGATTTTGAACGGCGTATCAACAACGCGTATGTCCGTCTGGACGGACATGGCGTCAATTACCACATTCCATTGCCGGAGCAGCCGGGCGGTTCTTGTGACCATATCGCTTTTACAGACAGTGTGTCTCTGGAATTTACCACGAGCCGTCCTATTAGCTTAGTTTATACGCTTGACGGTACTGAACCTGGAGTATCCTCGGAAATTTATACTTCTCCTCTTTCTTTTTATCAGAACGGTATCCTTAAGATCGCTTCGTTGCTATCCTCTGGAAAACTGAGCAAAGTGCGTACAATCCAGATAGAGAAGCAGGTACTTTTGCCTGCTGTGGATGTAGAAGGGAGTTTTCATGGGTTAAATATGGAAGTGACATACGGTATGTTTCTTAATATGCAGGAGTTTATGAAAACGGGCAAGAGTGTGGATGTCAGTACGGATATCAGAGAAACGGGGGAATTAACGTCATTCGTGCCTTCTACGAATTCTATGCGAGACGTAAGACAATATGCTGCTGTGGCCACTGGATTTATTGATATTCCTGAAAATGGTGTTTACTTTTTCTCCTCTGATCTGGAAGAGGTTTGGGTCGGCGGAAAATTACTTGTAAACAATGGTGGAGAGGTGAAACGTCATTCCCGAAATGACCGCTCCATTGCTTTGGAGAAGGGGATGCATGAGTTGAAACTCGTTTTCTTGGGGCACATCATCGGAGGATGGCCTTCGAACTGGAATAACGGAGTTGTCATGCTGCGAAAGTCTGATGAGAAAAAATTCCGAAAAATAACAAGTGACATGCTTTGGAGAAAAAAGTAGAGCTTATAATCTTTTTAAAAATATAATCATATGAGACGAATTTTATATTGTTTTCTGTTTATTGCAGGCGGGGGTATTATCCATGCATCTGCCAGAGAAGAAAGAGTAGGGACAGAGGATCGGATTAAACCGGATAGTGTTTTATTTGTTGACAGTTTTGACGGTAGCTCCGTCGTGCCCGATACAGCAGTCTGGAAACTTTGTACGTATGCTAACAATGCCTGGTCACAGTGGTTTAGGGATGTGAATGGTTATGAAAACGTAAAAGTGGAGGATGGTTATTTGAAGTTGAGGGCCTGTAAGGATAACGGGACTTATAAAAATGGCGGGGTATTCTCCAAAATCGGTTTTCCCTGTGGTACACGTTTGGAAGTTAAAGCCAGATTAACCAAATTGGTTCGTGGAGGTTTTCCCGCTATCTGGCAAATGCCCATAGGAGCACCGGAATGGCCCAGAGGGGGAGAAATAGATCTTATGGAATGGGTTCAAGGAACTCCCTTGCAGATCTATCAGACAGTACATACTTATTATATAAACGGAGCAAACGGTTCTGCGGGCGTAACTAACAAGAATCCTGATAAAAACTTTGATGTGACTAAGGATCATGTATATGCAGTGGAGCGTACTGAAAAGGAAGTTATATTCTATGTCGACGGCAAAGAGACCTGGAGATATGGGAATCAATACTTGGATGAGGGGAAATTACAGTATCCGTTTTGTGAATATCCCTTCAATATAATTCTGAACTTCTCGTTGGGAGGCGAATTGAATGGCAGGATGACATGGTCGGGAGAAATCTGTGATGAAGATTTGCCGGGAGAGATGTGGGTTGACTGGGTGCGTGTTGTGTCGTTAAATAATGAAAATCAGTCCGATACGGGCGATAAATAAATATCATTTGTTACAAGGCTGTTTTAAAACTGAAAGGTAATAAGTGTAAACAATATATGTGTATAATTTAATTTTATAAGATTTCATATGAAGATTTTTTGCCTTCTACTATTGTTGCTTTGCTCAATGAATTCCATGTCTCAGGAAAAAATTCCTTTCGAGATCAGGGATGGACATTTTTATCGGTATGGGGAGAAACCCCTATTCTTTCTAGAGAGATGCATTATGTCCGTATACCACACTAATATTGGCGCCACCGCTTGCAAATGATGAAAGTAATGGGCTTAATACCGTGGCAACGTATGTTTTTGGGAATCTCCACGAGGTTGAACCAATTTTTCCGAAGATGAGAATCTGGCGGAATATATAAGGATTGTCGGGCCAGGCGGCAGCGCGCCGCGCACCGCGGGAAAGCTGAGCAGAAACGCGGGCGTTCCCGTGATGGGGTCGCGGACCGAAAACCCCGTGTCCACCAGCGCCAGCCCCTGCACGCAGCCATCCTCGAACCGGGCGGTGAACGGTATGGTCCGCACCTGCTGCGGCCGGCCGAATGCCCATGCGCAAAGCTGTACGGCCAGATATACGCCGGCAATGCACCCGATAAGCAGCAAAGGTGAAACATTGAAATACACCGACAGGTTATTGGTGCTGACATTCTGCGCCGCACCATAGTATGTAGCCGCAAATACCGCGCCTGAAAGCGCAATGTTCAGAAACACATACCAGAAGCAGCATTTCAGGAAGCCGCGCACATTGTGCACCGGGAAGCTGGCGAATACGATGAGCACCGCGCTGCCGATTTTTGCCCCCCACATGAGCCATTGCGGCAGAGGAGGCAAAAGCAGCAGCAGCGAAGAAAGGCCCGCGGCGGCCGCCCCCAGAAAGATGCGCCAATCGGCGGCGATACGCCCGGCCAGCAGCGCCGCGCCCCGCAGCAGAAAATATCCGATGAGGGCATTGACAAAAAACAGAATATCCACATAGATCACACCGCGCATGCCGCCGCCCCCTCTTCTCCGAGTGTAGTACACCCGGAGCGAAAAACATGTCAAACCAAAGGGGCGCGCGTCGCAGGTTTTGTATGCGGGCTTGTAGCATGGGCCGTTTCTGCCTCGTAATGATAGGCAAAGGACATTTTTCACGTTCCAAATACAGCGCGGCGCGCCGCGCGGAAAAAGGAAGCATACGACCATGAAGCAAAACCGCAAACGCTCTGAACGCCGCCCTGTGAAACGGCTTTGCCCCACACCGGAAACAGGGCTTACAGAGGAACAGGCGGCCCAGCGCCGGGCCGCCGGATGGAACAACGCCGCGCAGGACAGCCTCTCCAAAACAGAATGGCAGATCGTGCGGGACAACGTATTTACCTTTTTCAATTTTGTGTTCGTGGCGCTGGCCGCCTGCCTGTTCGCTGTTGGCGCATACCGCGACATGATGTTTTTGGGCATTGTGGCCGCCAATGTGTTCATCGGCATTGTGCAGGAGCTGCGCGTCAAACGCACGCTGGACAAGGTGACACTGCTCTCGGGCAGCACGGCTTGTGTGGTCCGCGGCGGCCGAACGCGCACCGTCCCCACAGACGAGCTGGTACTGGACGACATTGTGCTGCTGCGCCCGGGCAGCCAGGTGTGCGCGGACGCCGTTGTTGCGGACGGGACGCTGGAGGTAAACGAAGCGCTGCTGACAGGCGAGGCAGAGCTTGTGCAAAAACGCCCCGGGGACACGCTGCTCTCGGGCAGTTTTGTGGTGACCGGCGCGTGCGCGGCACGGCTGGATAAGGTCGGCACCGACTGTTATGCCGCGCGCATCACCGGCGAGGCCCGGCGCCGCAAACGTCACCGCTCGGAGATGATGCGCGCATTGGACAGGCTGCTGCGTTTCATCAGCATTGCCATCATCCCCGTATTCGTCATCATGTTTGCAAAGCAGTATTTCTTTCTTCACACAGGGCTGGAGTACGCCATGAGTTCCACCGTGGCCGCCATCATCGGCATGATCCCCGAGGGGCTTTACCTTCTGGTGAGCGTAGCGCTGGCCGTGAGCGTCATCAGCCTGGCGCGCAGCAAAACGCTGGTTCACGAGCTTTCCTGCATCGAGAATCTGGCCCGGGTGGACACGCTGTGTCTGGACAAAACAGGCACCATCACCGAGGGCTGCATGGAAGTGCTGGAAACCATCCCCGTACCGGGCATGGAGGGCGGCGCACTGGCAGAGCTGCTGGGCAGCTTTACCGCCGCCTCGGGCGAGGACAACGCCACGGCGCAGGCTCTGCGGGCACGCTTCGGCGCTTTGGGCGGCGGCTGGCAACCCAAAGCCGCCGTCCCCTTCAGCTCCGAGCGCAAGTGGGGTGCTCTGGTGCTGAAAGACGGAGACGAATACATCCTCGGCGCACCGGAGATCGTGCTGGGCGGCGGGGATGCCGCCTTCCGGGGTACGGTAGAGCCGCAGCTGGCGGCAGGACGGCGCGTGCTGGTGCTGGCGCGCGGACACGGCGTGCTGGAGGGCGGTACGCTGCAGCACGATCCGCAGGCGTTGGGCTTTGTGGTGCTTTCGGATAAAATCCGTGCGGATGCACCTGCAACACTGGCCTATTTCATGGCACAGGGCGTGGATGTAAAGGTCATCTCCGGCGATAACGCGGTATCCGTGGCGGAAGTTGCGCGCCGGGCGGGCGTGGAGGGCGCGGAACATTATCTGGATATGTCCCGCGTACCTGAAGACGCGGACCTTCGCGGCGCGGCGCAGGCGCATGCCGTGTTCGGCCGTGTGACGCCGCAGCAAAAGCGCGCGCTCATCTGCGCGCTGAAGGACACGGGCCGCACCGTGGCCATGATCGGCGACGGGGTAAACGACGTGCTGGCTTTAAAAGATGCGGATTGCAGCATCGCCATGGCGGCAGGCAGCGAGGCTGCGCAGCATGTGGCCCAGCTGGTGCTGCTGAGCTCCAATTTTTCTGCCATGCCGCAGATCGTCAAAGAGGGGCGGCGTGTCATCAACAATATCGAACGTTCGGCGACACTGTTCCTTGTAAAAAACATCTTCTCATTCGTTGT
>OGZC01000823.1_pt1 | contig 17485 bp, 15 predicted proteins | sample 1576751 | NCBI WGS metagenome assembly OGZC01 (sample SAMEA3541486, study PRJEB24748) | human gut metagenome | biome: human gut; feature: human-associated habitat; material: faeces | place: China | collected 2012
GTCACCGGCTACGACATCATCGGCTTCTGGGTCAGCCGCATGATCTTCTCCGGTCTGGCTTACACCGGCAAGGCTCCCTTCGACACCGTCTGCATCCACGGCATCGTCCGCGACAGCCAGGGCCGCAAGATGTCCAAATCCTTGGGCAACGGCATCGACCCGCTGGAAGTCATCGCCCAGTACGGCGCTGACGCACTGCGCTTCATGCTGGTGGACGGCTCTACCCCGGGCAACGACATGCGCTACAGCGAGAAGAAGGTGGAGGCTGCCCGCAACTTTGCAAACAAGCTGTGGAACGCTACCCGCTTCGTGCTGATGAACCTGCCCGAGGACTTCCAGCCCGGCCTGCCCAGCGAGGAGAAGCTGGACATGAGCGATAAGTGGGTGCTGACCAAGCTGAATCAGGTGGCCGGCGCCATGAGCGACAACCTCGACCACTACGAGATGGGTCTGGCCGCTGCCAAGATCAACAGCTTCATCTGGGACGTCTACTGCGACTGGTTCATCGAGATTGCAAAGCCCCGCCTGAACTCCGGCGACGCCGAGCAGGCCGACACTGCCCGCCGCGTGCTGGTGTATGTGCTGGATAAGGCCCTCAAGCTGCTGCACCCCTTCATGCCCTTCATCACCGAGGAGCTGTATCAGGCTCTGCCCGGCTCTGCCGAGACCATCATGACGCAGGCTTGGCCCACCTTTGACGCCGCTCACAACTGGGCCGCTGAAGAGGAAGCCTTTGAAAAGGTGATGGACTACATCAAGGCTGTGCGTACCATGCGCACCGAGATGAACGTCCACCCCGCCAAGAAGACCAGCATGATCATCGAGACGGCTGACCCGGCTCCCTTCCAGAACGCCGAGGTCTATCTGGCAAAGTTCGCCTTCGCCACCGATGTGACCTTCACCGAAAAGTATGAGGGCAGCACCGACGGTATGGTGCAGGTGTCCACCCACGCCGCCCGCGGCTTCATCCCCATGATGGAGCTCATCGACCGCGACAAGGAGCTGGCCCGTCTGAACAAGGAAAAGGCCAAGGCTGAAAAGGAAATGGCCATGTTCGGCAACCAGCTGAACAATCCCAAGTTCGTGGAGCGTGCTCCGGCGGCTCTGGTGGAGGAGATCCGCACAAAGTTCGCCAAGAGTCAGGACAAGCTGGCCAACATTGAGCAGAGCATCAAGGCTCTGGGTTGAGACTGTGGAACGCTATAACGATACGGAACGCACCTCGCTGTGGGTCATTGCGGGACGTGTGGTCTTTACCGTTGCACTCATCGCCTGTATCTGGTTCATCTTTTCCAACTCCATGGCGGTGGCGACGGTCTCCTCTGGTGCCAGCGGCCGGGTGCTGGCGTGGATGCGCATCATCCTGCGCCGCTTGGGGCAGCCGGGGCTGGCAGAGCATTTGACCATGCACATCGTGCGCAAGCTGGCACACTTTTGCGAGTATACGCTGGAGGGCTTTCTGCTCACTTCCGTCATGAATGAAATCCTTCATCTCGATATTCAGCAGCAGCGGCTCTTCCGCATACTTCACATTGAAGGTGTAAAAACTTCCGCTTTCGGTAATCACGGACATGTTGGTCTCCTCACGGAAGTCCTTCACGGTGGCCTTTACACGGATGACATTCTCCGCACCGTCCGCCTTGCCTGCAATGAGGTTCGGAGAACCGAGATCCACATAACGCACCGATGACGGGAAAATGATGTGCGTGGTCTTTCCATAGGTCACTTCCAGCCCGTATGGAGGTATCATCCTGTCAAAGGTGAGTTTACGGGTCAGACCGTGATAGAGGTCTCCGTCCTCCTCTTTTTGAGGATACACTTCCTTGGCCAGTGTGACGGCATTGTTTACCGCCGCTACGCTGTCGGCTTCATTTTGGGCGAAAGCGCCCACAGTGCCCCATGCAAGGGCAAGCATTACAAAAAACTTTTTCATGTCGATTGAATTTTAATGGATTGTTATTGATCGTTGTCTTGATAAAGCATCAGGGTATAGCCTGACTTGAGATGCGCCTTCTCTTCACGCATCTTCCGGGATATGTACTGCGAGACACCTTGTATGGCACCCTTTCCGAGTTCGGAAAGCAGCTGGTCACCTGCCGACTGGTTGGTGATGGAGATGCTCGTGCCGAGATTCTGCCCCAGATTGGCGGCAACCTCCCTGACGGCGTTAGCCTCCATTGACCCCGGAATGAAGATGCCGCCCTGTCCGTCATTGTCATACACGGCAAGTTCCACGGGGATGATGGTACCGCCATATTCCACCTGAAGGATATTGACGTGAAGCCTTTCACCCTGTATGCGCCCTTCTCCGGTAAGCAGGGAGTTTTTGGGCAGGATATGCTTCCCTACACGCATTGGCTCCAGCAGTCTCATCCTCACTCCCTGACCGCTGATGACGGTCTGGTCCCCGTGGATGCAGGCCCGGATGGTATTCCTCACATTTCTCTCTTCTTTATGACCGATTGGCGTGTGGAATCTTTCCGGTTGTGCCATTCCTGTAAGCTGTATAGAATCACTGACAGGCTGCGGCAACGATGATACCACCGGTGTGGAAACCAGCCCCACGGGAACGGCTTTCGCCTTTCCGTTCCGCCCGGGACTTTCATTATCGGAACGGCTGTCCGTATTCACACTGCCATTGCCCGGCATATACCTGGCCGCAAGCTCATAGGATTTTTCCAGGAGAGCTACCTGCTCCTCGTAACCCGGCTGCGCGTTCTGTGCGGCGACCGCCTGCTTGAGTTGTTCCACCTCGGCTTTCAACGCCTCCTTCTCCGGATCTTCCTGCGGTGACTCGTAAAAGTTGCCGAGCGTCCTGTTGATGTCATTGTAGGCGGAGACGGATGAAGAACAGGCTTCATTCCTTCTGTCACCTTCACGAGAACTGCCATCCTTGGCATCCGCATCCGGTGACAATTCCACGACAGTCCCGGAGTTCCCGTCTGCCATCCCGGAGAAATCCTCCAGCGTACGCAGTTTTTCCGTCTGTTTGCGTTTCATGTCAGCCTGCTCATAGGCGGCAATCTTGTCCCCTTCTATGCCCGCTTCCCTCGGATCGGGAAGCTCGGTGTTGAATCCCGCATTTTTTTCCTCTTTCTTTTTTTCCTCTTCGGACGGTGCGAAAATGAGCCACATCGCTCCGAGGAACAGGAGGAACATCCCGGCAAAAACCAGGTATTTCCTGATTTCCAGCCTCTGTTTCAATTTATTGACGTCATTACTCATTTTCTTTCTGATTGAATCGGTTAAAAAACTCTTCCATTTCCTGCACCCTTTTATCCGGGAGTGTATCGGCAGGAACGACATCCGGAATTTCCATCGGGGGTATCTCTATGATTTCCGGCCGTACATCCTCCCGTCCGATGTCATGGATGGCACGGAAAATCATATAGAAATTTCCGATGGCAAACAGGGCAGCCAGCATGACAATTGCCGGCACTCTCTTTTCCGGGCTAAGCCCGGCACACAGCTTCCGCAGCTTTTCTTCCACGGATTCCTTGATTTTTACAAACATCTTTTTCATACATTCTGAATTTTAACGGTCATACACTCTTATATCCCTGTTCTCCACCACACGGAAGGCTTCGAGGATGAAGCCGTGCGGATTATTGTCGCTGCGGGTGGAGTTCAGCAGCCTGCCACGCGTGACGAGGCTGCGCTCGGTCACGCTCTTCTCCCTGATAATGGAGAGTTTCGCGTAGGTCACGACCTCATACGGATAGGTATGGAAATCGCACTTGACGCTGTCAATCCCTACACGCTGGTTCACGTTACCCGAAATTATCCGGTTGTAATATCCCTGCTCTGCCAGATCCACATAATGGGCATAGGCGGAACGGTCACTGAGGAACATGGCCCTCCGGATATTGCCTTCAATCGCATTCTTGTCGGGCGAGAGCGTAAAGAACAGTTCGTGGAACCGTCTGACATGCTCCCTTGCTTCCACCGGGCGGTTCTGCTCCAGGTCTTGTGAAAGGGCCAGCATCAGTGACTTGCCTTCATCCAGCACATAGATCTTCTCCCGTTGCGCTTCCGCGAAACTGTAAGCCTTCCATACGGAAAATCCCACAAGTAGGGTGCATACACACAGATAGACGATTCCGAACAGACGCAGGTGTCGGAAGCTGGTCTCGATATTTTTCAATGATTTGAATTCCATTCTGTAAATGTTTTATACTGTTATTACTTGATAAGCCTGCCGGCAATGTTTCCCACCGCCGCTCCGGCAGTTCCGGCCACCACGGAGCCTGTCTTGGATGCCGCCTGGTTCACGTTCTTTCCATAATTGCCCGCACCGCCTCCGGCCTGCACAATCCAGTTCGATACGGTCGGTATGGTGAAATACCCGATGATGCCGATAATGAGGAAAGTGATGTAAACCCCGTTTGAGCTGTCGGGGATGAAATCCGGGTCGGAAAGCTGTTCGATGTCCCTCTGCAGCATCAATACCTGGATTCTCGCCAGCACGCTGCTGAACAGGTCGCTTACGGGAAGCCACAGGTAGATGCTGATGTAGCGGACGAACCACTGGCTGAGAGAAGCCTGGAAACCGTCCCAGCAGGAGATGGCAAAGGAAACGGGACCGAGTATCGAAAGCACGATCAGGAAGAATGTCCTCAGCGTGTCGATGACCAGCGCCGCCGCATTGAACAGGAGTTCCAGCAGTTCGCGGAAGAAATTCTGTACGGCCCTTTTCATGTTGTACATGGCACGGTCCACATACATCCCGCAGGCTTCTATAGCGTCAAACGCGCCCAGCTCGTCCAGCCTGTTGTCAAAAGTCTCCTTATCGACTAGATAGGCTGTCTCGGGATTCCGTTTCATCGCCTCAGTCTCCAGCTTGTCTTTCTGCGCCCTGTACTCGTTCATGTCAAAGGTCTGCGACTCCAATATGGTATGGGTCCCTTTCACGACGGGCGAGAGGATGCTGTTCAGCGTATCCAGAACGAGTGTCGGAAAGAACATGATACAAAGCCCCAAGGCGAACGGACGCAAAAGCGGAAAGACATCCACAGGCTCGGCACGGGCCAGAGCCTGCCATACACGATACGCCACATAGAAAAGCGCTCCCAAACCGGCAAGGCCTCTTGCCACACCGGTCATCTTTGAGCAGAGCGGCATCATTTCCACATACAGATTCTGTAAAATCTGATGCAGGTTGTCAAAATCTATAGCCAACAATAACATAATGAAAGCGGATTAGGAATAATTACCAATAACGTTCGTTCGGTGAGCCGTAGAGTGCCATCACGCGGTCCAGGTCGTTCCGTTTCTTGGCGCGCAGGTAGGACACCCCGATGTTCTTGTTGGTGTAATACTGTACCAGACTGCGGTTTTGCAACATATCGTTGTAGCAGCGGTCGATGATATCCATCCTTTCCTTGTCGTTCATGGAAAGCCCGTTTTCGTTGACCACCGTCTTCAAATCGTTCAGCAGATGGGCACTTTCTTCCAGCAGTTTGGTGTACCCCAAAGCAATCGCGCTCAGTTCTTCCGGCGTAAAATACGGGTCGCTGAGCATACGCTCGAAGCTGGTGACATAGATGTCCGTGATATCGCCCACCATCAGGATGGTCTGCTGTACCTTGCGGGCGTCACGGACAAGGTTCTTGACCTTGCGAAGCCCGTCGTAATACTCCTTGCCCTGCTTGTAGATTTTTACGGTTTCCTGAAAATTATTCGCCATATTGCTGGCGGTGGAAGACGTGTGAACGATGTTCTTGGCGGCATTGATGATTCCCTGCGCCAGATTGCCCGGGTCGCTCACTACCCATTGGGCTTTCGCTGTGAGGCTGACAAGGAAACAGCCCATGCACAGCATAAGAATTTTCTTTTTCATGATGTTCCTGTTTTTAATTGTGAATAATTCTGTTAAAAGTCAGATTCCCATTTTCCGTCCTTTGGACGGCGGGTTCCGGAGGATAGGCTTGTGTACCGGTCTCGGACGGTCTACCTCTGCCACTTTTTCTTTCCCGTGTCTGAGGAATGCGAAGAATTCGTCTGCATACGGCCTGCGTCCGGTCATTCTGACGAAACGGGCGTCCAGCTCCCGGTAGGCTTTCTCCGCCTGGCACGAGCGTTCCGTCGCGGAAGCGTTCTTGTCTATGCCGTACTTGGTGAGAAAGTCAGGACTGATATGCAGTATGTCGTGGACGGCATCCGGCGAGGCCGCAATCCGTCCCAAATTCTCCAGTTCCCCATTCAGCTTTTCCAGGTAGAAATCCGGCAGACGGACATCCCCGATGCTTTCCGCTGCCTTTTCCGCATTCCTGCACAGGCGGCTTTCCAATGCCACCCCCTCGTCATATGCCGGTTCCGGTCCGGAACGGTGCAGTCTGTCAAGCCTGTCATAATCATCCGCAAGCCCGTACCTGAGTGCCACATACCGTGAGGGCGGCATAAGATACACAGCCAGGTTGCAGAGTTCCCACACGTCACTCTCTTTCCGATGGAAATCCAGAATCCGTACAGATGACCGTACTTCTTCCGGTGACGGCCGTTCCTGCTTGCTTTCAGGATATACCTTCAAGTAAGCATCCCGCATGAACGTGTGCATGGCGAGCATTCCGTGGACGGAATCGGCTTTTTCGGGATTGACATCCGCAAGCCGGCAACCGTTCTTCTCCATGAAATACGTGTTTTTCAATGCCGTCATCAATTCTGACCTGTCCGTTTCCACCGTTTTTTCCGGTGTCGGGAACAGGTGCGAGTTTGACAACAGGCAGGCAACTTGGGTAATCACATCCTCGGACTTCCTGTACCGCCTGACCAGTTCCGTCAGCTTCCGGTACTCCTTTTCCCGGACGAACTTTCTTATCTGTTTCATCACTTCCGTCAACTCCTTGAGGCGTGGCTCGTCCAGATAGCGGCGTTGCTGTTCTTTTATCCATTCTTCCATTCCCATGATTCATGATTGTTTTTCGGTTTCCATATGATTTCAATCCCTATCACTTGTTTCGCTTGCTTTCTGCCAACTGCTTGATGGCAAGTTCGATGTTGCTACCGATTCTTTCCGTAAGCCGCATAAGTTCAAGTTTCTCGGTTTCTTCAGTAGTGTAGCATATGTACTCCTCAAGTGAGACTTCCGTGGCATAGACCGCCGACTGCGTACCGCCCAGACCAATCCAGACTTCCTTGTACTTTCTGGACGGATTGTTCGCCATATTGATGGAAAGTATCTGTGCCCGCTCCTTGTCGGTCAGACCGAGCAACGCTTGGATCTCATCGAACTTGTTCATATACTTGCGCTGGTCAAGCAGAATCTTACAGTCACTATTATTAATGATGGTACCCTTGACAATCGGAGAAGAAATGATGTCCTCCACTTCCTGGGTCACGACCACGGCCTCGCCGAAAAATTTTCTGACGGTCTTGAAAAGATAGCGGATGTAATTGCTCATATTGGCGGATGCCAATGCCTTCCAGCACTCTTCGATAAGGATTATTTTCCGGATACCTTTCAACTTGCGCATCTTGGTGATAAAAGTCTCCATGATGATGATGGTGACAATCGGAAGCAGCACTTTGTTATCGCGAATGTTGTCCAGCTCAAAAACGATGAAGCGTCTGTTCAGCAAGTCCAACTGCTTGTCGGAGTTGAGCAGGAAGTCATATTCACCGCCACGGTAATAGGGTTCCAGCACATTCAGGAATCCCCATACATCAAAATCCTTCTCACGGGTTCGCTTCTCTTTCAGGATATCCTGATACTCGTCACGGATAAATTCATAGAAGGTATTGAAGGAGGGTTTTATGCTGCTGTCCCTGCGGATTTTCTCCAGAAAGAGATTGACCGCATTGGATAGCGCCACTTCCTCGGCACGTGTCGGCGGCTCGTCGTCACGCTTCCACAGGGTAAGGATAAGCGTCTTGACGGATTCTTTCTTCTCGATATCGAAAATCCCGTCTTCCACGTAAAAAGGATTGAAAGCTATCGGGTCTTTTTCTTCATAAGTGAAATAAATCCCGTCCTCGCCGTGTGTACGCGCATGGATAAGGCTGCACAGTCCCTGATAGGAGTTTCCGGTATCCACTAACAGCACATGCGCACCCTGCTCGTAATACTGGCGTACCATGTGGTTGGTGAAAAAAGATTTCCCGCTGCCCGAAGGGCCGAGGATGAATTTGTTCCGGTTGGTGATTGTGCCGTTCTTCATCGGCAGGTCGGAAATATCCAGATGGACGGGTTTTCCGGTCAGGCGGTCCACCATGCGGATGCCAAACGGAGAGAGCGAGTCCTTGTAGGAGGTTTCCCCGATGAACAGGCACAGGGCCTGCTCGATAAAGGTGTGGAAACTCTCCTCGGACGGGAAATCTCCGGCATTGCCGGGTATCGCCGCCCAGAACAGGGTCGGCACATCCACCGTGTTGTGGCGCGGTTTGGCTTCCATCAACGCCAGTTGGCTGCCCACATCGTTCTTGATGCGCTTGAGCTTTTCCCGGTCATCGCTCCATGCCATGACATTGCAGTGCGCACGGATGGAAACCAGCCCCTTGCTGTGCGCCTCGTTCAGATACTCCTCAATCCATTCGCGGTTGATCTGGTTGGAACGGCTGTAACGGGAAAGCGAGTGCATGTTCCGGGCGGTCTGCTCGAACTTCCTGAGAATCTCCGCCGAATCGTCGATGAAGAGGTACTGGTTCACGATATGGTTGCACGTGAGCAGGATGCCTATCGGTGCGGCAAAGGACAGGCGGCAGTCGCTCCGGTCTGTCGAAAGCCGTTCACACCGGCAGTCGGTGGATACGTTTGACGGCAGGTCTTCCGGATCGGAAAGCGTATGAAGGCAAAGGTAATTGTCCCCGACCTTCATTTCCCCTGCACCGAGAGACAGATCCTGCAAGCAGGTGGTGTCTTCCTGGGACATGGAAAAATATTTCTCTATGATGCCGGCTGAATTCTTGGTTCCGATAATTTCCTCATCCGTCAGGCGGATGATACGGATCAGACCGCTGTCGTTCACGATGCGCTCGAACTGCCCGCAACTTTCCATAAAACGGGTAACGGTTTCCTTGTCCTGCATCTCTTTGGGAATGATGAATCCCCGTGTAAGCGCGTTGAAACTGCTGGTTGTCCGGCTGTGCTCTTTCGTGGTCTTCGTCAGGAAAAGGTAACAGGTGTGCTGCAAGTACGGCCGTTCGTTGAAATGCCGCTCGAAACTGCGGCTCAGAAAACTCAGGTCTTCCTTGCAGATGTCCGGCCTGTAACCCTCTTCGATGAAGAAGTCCTGCTTATGCACGATGCTGTAGTTCGGCAATACCTTGACCGCCTTCGCCCAAGTGGAGTGCATGGACTCGTACTCGGCCCGTGTCAGCGTGAAGAGTTCCGGCAGTTCCACCCGGTATGCCACGGTGATGTCCGCATCCTTGCTGATGATGCAGCCGTTCTCCACGGCCAATAACGGAAACTTGCTTTCCAGCGTGGCTGTTTTTATTACGTTTTTCATGCCTTTCTGTTTTTAATAGTTGAAGAAAACAACCGGAGGAACTTTCTCCGGCTGATGATGTAGCGGGGATGGCTGCGCAGCGCATGGAGTTTCATAAGCCCCCATTCGCCGTATTTCGTGTTCATGCTGAAGGTCGCCCAGACCAGCACCAATGCGGAGATGACCCCGAAACCGATGCAGACCCACTGGCCTATGCCTGCCATGTACATGATGACGAACACCACGAACAGGGCGAGCAACCCTCCGGCAAAGATGAACAGGTACTGGCTCTTGAGTCCCTTGAACTCCGGGCTGCGACCGATTCCCTTGTTGACAGGATACTTCGCCATATTACAGGAAGAATGAACGTAAGATGGTGGCAGCCACAATCAGGAAGATACACGCACCGAACCAGCTGGCGGCGGTCTTTGAAGTGTCCGGGTCACCCGACGAGAACTTGGAATATACCTTCACGCCCCCGATAAGGCCGATAACGGCGCCGATGGCGTAAATCAACTTGGTTCCGGGATCGAAATACGAAGTGACCATGTTGGTCGCTTCCGAGATACCGGCGATACCGTTGCCTTGGGCGAAAGCCCCCATTGAAACCAGCAGCGTCATGGCTGCCAAAAAGAATCTTTTTTTCATGTGTCGAAACTTTTAATTGGTGAGACAAAAATGATTTCGACTGCGAATATATAGTGCTTAATCCATTGATTTACAAACTGTACGACTTGTGACACCTTATGACGTCACGTTACATCGGCAAGGGGTTTTCAAGCATTCAAAAAGGGTTTTCCCGGCAATATGAAACAGTAAAAACAGGGATAAGGAGAAAGCGGCATTTCATTTCTTCCGGCAAAGGTAGCCCCGTGTCCCGGGAAACCCGGCAAGGCGGCCCTGCGGGCTGGTTGCCGTGAAATAATCATCCTCGCTGCGCTTGCGGTATTTTTTCACGGCAAGCCTTGCGGGATTCCGGACCGGGGCGGAAAAGCCTTCAGGAAATAAAATACCGTTCGGTTTGAATGGATATATGTAAAAACAAAAAACAGAAGATAACATGGAAACAAGAAACAATCAGACAGTGGCTTTCACGGGACACCGTAAGGAACGTATTCTGCAAGGGTCCGGAAACGATTCCCGGATACTTGCACAAATCAGGGAAGCTGTGACCGGAGTGGTAACAGAACTGTACGGGCAGGGATACAAGGAATACTACACCGGGATGGCCAGCGGATTTGATATGACTGCTGCGGAGGCGGTCTTGCAGGTCAGGGAGAGATACGAAGATATCAAGCTCATAGCGGCAGTACCTTTTCGGAAACAGCCCTTGTGGTTTGAAGCGGAAGACCAGCTGTTGTATGCCCGTCTGTTGGAAAGGATGGACCGGGTGGTCATGGTTTCCGAGAATTACCACAAGGGCTGCTACCTTCGCAGGGATGAATACATGGTGCGTAAAGCGGATACAGTCATAGCCTATTGGGATCTTGTACCGAAAGGGGGAACATTCTACACGGTGAACAAGGCGTTGGAAAGCGGAAAGTCGGTCATCAATCTTTATGAAAGGATGAAATAGCGGCTGTCTGTATTGGAATGGAAAAGCGAAGTGTGAAAGCCGGTCGGCCTTCACACTTCGCTTCTTTTCATATATACATTACCTATTCCTCAGAACCGGAAGAGAGGGCACGCTGTTTCCTCCGTTCCTCCTTCTTCGCTTTCTGTTGCTTCTTCTTGACCTCCATTTCAGCCATAATCTGCTTTAAGAGCTTGACCGTTTCCGGGTTTTCACGCTTGAATCGTTTGAAATAGATACTTTCAATGAACTGCGGAAGCGGGGCTTTCCATGCCTCCTGCTTGTGGTTGTCTATCTTGCCGAGCTTGTCGGGGTTCAGACCCAGTTCACGGGCCATCTGTACCTGCTTGTCCGAAAGGCGGTGACGCTTCTGCGCCACCATCCATTTTTCCAATATCGCTTTTGTCATTGCCATCGTTCATTTTTTTTGCAAAGATAGAATTTTTGCATTGATTTCTCTTAAATACTTGTTTGTCAGCATTATCTTATAGTCCATACCTGTTGGCGGAATTAAATTATAGGTATAGGCGTTTAGTGCGCACTAACTTTATGGATTTTGCCTACTTTTGCAGGCATGGAACAACGCGATAAATTCAAAGGAGTGGAATCAATCAAATTTTATAGTCGTTTTACCGATGATGCCTCATGCCTTGAGTACTTGTCCTCGATAAAGTGGGCAGACGGCTTCAAATGCAAGAAATGCGGTCATACCAATTATTGCAATGACAGATATCCCTATTCTCGCCGTTGTACACGCTGTAAGTATGACGAGAGCGTTACCAGCGGAAGCATGTTCGACAAGATAAAATTCCCGCTTGTCTACGCTTTCCACATAGCCTTCAAAATATCGACAAAGAAGAAAGGGATGTCCTCTTTGGAACTGGCGGAAGAATATTGTATGCGTCAGAAAACCGTATGGGAATTCAAGCGTAAGATACAGAAAGCCATGCGGAGCAGCGGTAATTATCCTCTTAAAGGAGAGGTACATGTCGATGAGTTTTATATCGGAGGAGAAGAGGAAGGAATCATTGGACGAAGCACGGAAGGCAAAAAGAAGCTTGTGATAGTCGCGTTGGAGATTGTCCGAGACGGCGTGGGACGTGCGTATGCCCAAGTGATAGATGATGCTTCGGCAAGTTCTTTTCGTCCGTTCTTCGACAGATACATATCAAAGGACGCAAAAGTCATAACCGATGAATGGTCAGGCTACCTGCCGTTAAAGAAAGATTATCCAAAATTGGAGCAACGCCCTTCGGATAAGGGCAAAGGGCATCCACAGATTCATATTCACATCATGAACATAAAGGGATGGTTGCGTGGAATACACCACCATTGCTCCAAAGAGCATCTTCAAGGATACCTTGACGAGTATCATTTCAGGTTCAACCGCCGTAATAATATGGACACAATCTTCGATATGCTACTTCGTCGAATGATTTGTCAAAAGAAAACTGACTGATAATCAGCTGTGAATGTAGTGCGCTCTAAACGCCTATACCTATAAATTATAAAAGATTTATGTTTAAAAAGTTGTGCATATTGTTGATATTTAGTAAATTAAAGGTGACTAAACTTTTAATAGACAAATATCGTATGCACAACTTATATGCAATATTCGCAAAATTACTGAACATATGCAAGCAAATTGCCGGCAATTTAGTCAATGAATCCGGGAATGTACCAAGACGAGGAGTCGTCCCTAAATTCTCAGACCTTGAAGTAGTGGCTTTGAACATGGCATCAGAGGCTGTTGGTATTGACAGTGAGTCGCTGTTGTTTGCAAAGCTACAGGAATATAGGGTTGAAATACTCAACCTTATTTCCCGCCGACAATACAATGACAGGCGTAAAATAACTTCCTCCCTATGTAATGCAATCCGAGAAAGAATGGTTTCTAAAATGGATGGTGGTGAAGACTATTTCTGTATTGATTCGAAACCGATAGAAGTATGTCGTATTGCCCGTTCCAAACGTTGCAGTATGGGAAAGAAGGATTTTAGAAAAGCACCTGGGGTAGGATACTGCGCATCACAAAGCATGTATTATTATGGGTATAAACTCCATGCAGTCTGCGGGTTAAGTGGTATCATCCATTCCTTTGACCTCACTAAGGCAAGTGTGCATGACATTCATTACCTGAAGGATGTGAAAGTGGATTATAGTAATTGTACAGTCATAGGGGACAGAGGATATATAAGTGCCCAAGTGCAATTGGATTTGTTTGAAACTGCCAATATCAGATTGGAGGTACCATACAGATGTAATCAAAAAGAATGGAAGCCAACATTCCCAGCTTTTGCCAAAGCGAGAAAAAGAATTGAAACCCTATTCTCGCAATTGTGTGACCAGTTTATGATTATAAGGAATTATGCGAAAGATACAGATGGATTGTTTGCCCGGATTATTGGGAAGATTAGCGCACTTACAATCCTTCAATATATTAACTACAAAAATGAAAAGCCTATTGGCAGAGTTAAATATGCGCTATTTTAATTCCGCCAACAGGTCATGCTAATAAAACTATATAAAGTTTTCGTTGTCGGCACTGAATGTAGCCGTGCATACCACCTTGCCTGTTCCTACGTTCGTAACCTGGAAGGTGTAATCCCCTTGCCAGGCCTCGCTTTTGAGCGAATCGAATGCTTTCCGGCAAGCCTCGTAAACCTGTTTGTCACATTCTTCTATCGTACCTTTCTTGGTGAAGAGCTTGCCGGTGATACCGAGGGCTGACTGGAAGGCGTTCTCTATTTTCCCCATCTCTTCGAGAAAGTCGGGGTGTGAGGCCGACATGCTGGAGAAGCCGTAAGTGTAAGTCACTTCCGTCACAGGATCGTCATCATCGCTGCAAGCGGTGAAGGTGAAAGTAAGGATGGCGACAGCCATCATCGTCAGCAGTGCTGACATTTTTTTGATTGAACTTTTCATTTTGATTTATTGTTTTTGAAATTTACTAAAGTTTCGCAAGTGAAAATTCACAAGCGTGATTTAACGTAATTTTGGAATAAAAAAGGCTCTGAAGTTTGTGTAACTCACTGAAAATGAGTATCTTTATAATCGCTAAAGAATAAAGATAAAACTTCAAAGTCGTGAGCTAATATACAAAATAATTTCAGATCTGCGAAGCTTTTTCGCAAAAAATGATGAAAATCGTGCAATTAAGTGCATTATGGGTGTGATGGAACATATAAATATACGCTCCAGCCAGATTGGAGTAGAGAAGAAAGAGAGCTGCAAGTTCACCACTTTGCAGGTACTCAACCTCCTCATGCTCTTCCCTTTTTTCGTAGTCAAGAATGCGAGTCGATACTCAAACTCGTCCTTGAGTAAATTGTTCAATTGTGATAAAGACATGTTCTATCGTTTTATGAATGATGGTAATGTCAAGTGGCGCAAGTTACTGTATGCAATGAATCTTCAGTTGATAAAGAAGATATCAAGCAGCACAACCGTTCATCATGACAAGCCGGTTTGTTTGATTATTGATGATACTGATGCACCTAAGACAGGCATGACGACTGAACTCATAGGAAGAATTTGGTCTCATGTTCATCAAAAGAGCATCCTTGGTTATAAATGTCTGACCATGATGTTGTCCGATGGAGTTAGCCAACTCTTTCTTGATTTCTCTCTTCATGGTGAGGAGGGAAAGGACAAGCAAAAGGTTCAGGGGCTTACTGCTAAGCAACGCAAAGCTCGCTATACCGGGGACCACGAAGGGCAAGCGGTAAAAGAGCGTGTGGATGAATACCTGATGAAGAAAACAGACAAGGCCATAGATATGGTCAAGTATGCTATCAAACGAGGTGTTCGTTTCAACTACCTGCTTGTAGATAGCTGGTTTACAAATACTAAGCTTGTGCGTTTCATTTCCAGCAGACATGTCAACTGTCATTTGTTGGGCATGATAAAACTGGGCAAAACCAACTATTCTACGAAGCATGGTAGCATGAATGCCAAGCAAATCATCAAGCACTTGCATAAGGAAAAGGCATGCAAACACAACAAAATGCTTCGCTGTACCTATTGTACAATGGACGTTAAGTTGGATGGTGTGCCAGTCCGTTTGTTCTTTTGCAAGCGAGGACGCAATGGAAACTGGAATGGGTTGTTGACTACAGACCTTTCTCTTAGCCTCCTTGAAGCGTATCGTATTTATGCCAGACGATGGGCAACTGAAGTTGCATACAAGGATTGTAAAACCTTGCTGAACTTTGGCAAATGCCAGTCTGTACATTTTGCCGCTCAAATTGCTAGCTTCACTTTGACAATGATGCAGTATAACATCTTGTGTACAGTGAAGAGATTTGAAGCGTATGAAACCATTGGTGGTCTCTTTACAGAGGTTACCAATGACACTCTCGAGTTGTCCGTAACGGACAAGATATGGGCTATCATTTTGGACTTCGTTCTGGAAGCTGCAGAGCGTTACTCTATAGATGCTACAGAGTTGCTGGCTGATTTCATCGAAAGTAATCCTGTTGCCCATACGCTACATAATATGTATATTTATAAACAAGCAAGTTGATATATATTCACTTGCGAAAGTTCAGATTTTGATTTATTGTTTTTGAAATTTATAAATTCTGACATATTGGCTGAATAAAGATTGCCATAGTTTTCAGCATTATACACCATAACATGGCTTCCGACAGTATTGATGAACAGCCGGTAATAGAGGTCGCGCATAGCCACCTCCTTGTTATCGGTTATTTGTTCGATAAAGGTGGAGGTGAAACGGTTGCTCATCCACACTTTCATCTCTCCGTTGAAGACATCAGCCTTGGATGTTTCGTCACCGTTGGCCGCAGTGATGAACAGCATTCCGGGGATGCCCTCGCACTGCTCCATCACACCACCCGAAAAACAGGCCTCCACCATCATGAGAAGTTTACGGTAACGCCTTTTGAGGTTCATATCCTTAAAAACAGTGGACAGGTCATCGCCTGTCATGGCGTAAGGCTCCTCATCCCAGCACATGGCTCCCGGTACACCGTGCCCGCTCCAGAAAACGAACAGGTTATCGTTTTCAGTAGATTCGATCACTGTGGGCAAACTTTCGCTTTTCTCGCCATTCAGAATGGCAAGTATATCTTTTGCCTTCAACGATGACATACGATAATCAATCTCTACATTCTCATACACATTGTTTCCCCCAATAGTCACCTGTATAACTCCTTTGTTGGGATTTGAGACATTATCGGCTATGTCATCCTCGACAATGAGAATGATGCGGTCGTCGGTATATCCGGCCTGTCTGAGCTGCTGATAGATAGCGAGCACATCTGCCTGATGGCGGTAATTGGTCCATTCCTTGGAGGAAGCGACAAGGAGTGCCCAGTTGCCGGTATGTGCAGGGTAATTGAATTCTCCTGAATTGTCGAAATCCTGCATCCGGGAGGCTTTCCAGTTCCAACCGGCAAGTGTCGCATCCGTGCGGTTCCCCCCGTCGCTGGTGTTATAGTCAAGGATGATGTACTGTCCGTTGTAAACCTTGAAATTATAGTAAGTGGTGGCAAGTACATTGGTAAACACCTTGGCATCGAACCTTAAATGTCCTGACGCTCCACGGACATAGGGCGACTTTCCGGCAGCGAGCGCATCCACCACAAGCCCCATATCCTCACCTGTCCAGCTGCCCATGTTCAAGCCTTCACCCGAAACAACGGCCCTTAATGATTTCTGTAACGACAACTCCGGTCTGAACTGCTGGTACCATGCGGCATAGCCGATGAGCATAGCGGCATCGTAGAGCTGAGATTCTCCAAGAGTAGGCGTAGCATTGAAAAAGGTCCTGTAACTTACGTCAAACCCCGACTCAGGGTCGGCACCAAATGCGACTCCCTCTATGCCTTCGGCGGCATCACCGTGAATCTTGAGTACATCCGCACCGTAGGCGGTATCCGAAAACAACATCCGCGGTACACTGCGCCCGTTCAGACTTTGTGCTTTATGCGCTTCAAGCATCGGCTTCATCTCTTCTATTTCAGAGGGGATACATATCACATACTCTGCACCTGACTGCATGGCTTGGCGAGACACATCAGCTATATTGTCAGAGGTGTAAGCATAGCATCCCATGTTTTCCAAGCCCAGTTCGCGTGCTTGAAATGCGAACCAGTCAATGAACGTTTGTCCGTAACCGTCGTTCTCCTTGACCAAAAGTGCCACACTTTTACCCTCATAGTTAATCACCTTGGAGAGAAGCACCTCACATTGCGTAATGTCGGTCTCGGTCATCGCCCAAAGATAGCCTGTCGATGCGTGTGCACGAACCAGTTGTTCGGCGGTGGCGAGAGTGAAGAATGTTTTGCCCACAATAGTCAGTTCCGCCGCGAGGATTGCCGCATTGGAAGAATACAGCCCGCCGATTACGGCATACACCTCGTCGTTGAATGCCAGCGACCGGGCAAGTTCCCGCACATCGGTCTTTGCCTCATCGTAGTATTCAAACTTTAACCTTATACCCGCTTCGTGGTTCTTGAATGCA
>OGZC01000833.1_pt1 | contig 17339 bp, 10 predicted proteins | sample 1576751 | NCBI WGS metagenome assembly OGZC01 (sample SAMEA3541486, study PRJEB24748) | human gut metagenome | biome: human gut; feature: human-associated habitat; material: faeces | place: China | collected 2012
ACAATCAGCGACTACGGAAGACAATGCGGCCTTTGCTCAGGTCGTACGGGGTCAGCTCAACAGTCACTTTGTCGCCCGTCAGAATGCGGATGTAGTTTTTACGCATTTTACCGGAGATATGCGCGGTTACCACGTGACCGTTTTCCAGTTCTACGCGGAACATAGTGTTAGGCAACGTTTCAAGTACGGTGCCCTGCATTTCAATATTGTCTTCTTTGGCCATCTAGTCCTCTGGGGTATCACTACCGTAGTTTTGAACCGGCAAGATAATGCCGAAGTTCATCATGTAAGTAAAGTTTTACGTATCTACCCTGAATCATTCACCTTGCCGCAAGGCGCATAGTCAGCGCAGCGGCTACGGAAATATGACGGGTATGAATCGCCGAAGTAGTTTTGGCGCATTGCCCGGGACACACACGGCCATGCCGCGTGACAGGCGCAAACGTAAAGGGGAGTGACAGAACGATGGGCGTTATCTGACTCTTATTATTCCCAAACGGCGGCGGGGCAACAGGCAGAAGCTACTCTACCGCGCAATTATACCATCCTGACGCAAAATGTGCTGAAAACATTTTATTATCCGCCAGGAAATAGCACCCGCGGCACCCAAAATCGCTCGGGCAGTCGGTAGCCGCGTAATACCGACAGATAGTCCAGATAATCGCGGCGGGGAATATCCACTGCGCCTAATGACGCGGTATGGTTGTTCAGTACCTGGCAGTCAATTAATTTACCGCCGCTGTGCGCAAAGTCCTGGCAAAATACCAGCAGCGCGGTTTTGGAGGCATTTTCCGCCCGGCTAAACATCGATTCGCCGCAAAACAGCGCTCCCTGCGCTACGCCGTACATTCCTCCCACCAGGGTATTCTCCTGCCAGACTTCAATGGAGTGGGCATGACCCAACTCATGCAGCTGGTGATAGGCGCGAACGATACTGCTGGTTATCCAGGTGCCTTCGTCACGATCGCTGGCGCAGCCCTCAATCACTTCGCCAAAGGCGTGGTTGAGCGTGACCCGGTAGGGCGAACGCTGATGAAAGCGCTTCATGCTGCGGCTGAGATGGAATTGCTCTGGCCAAAGTACCGCCCGGGGGTCGGGCGACCACCAGAGGATCGGGTCGCCAGGGGAAAACCAGGGAAAAATACCACGCTGATAGGCCATCAGCAGCCGCGCGGGGCTCAGATCGCCGCCGAGCGCCAGCAGGCCATTAGGTTCTCGCAAGGCGCCTTCCGGAGAGGGGAAGGCGATAGAGTGCCGGGAGAGCTGAACCAGACGCATTTTAACCTCAATACGCATCAGCAAAAATTAGATAATAGAATAGCCTACAGACGCTGTTTAAACTGGAAGTACCGGCCCTGTTTAGCGAGCAGCTCCGCGTGACTACCTTGCTCAATTATCTGGCCGTTGTCCATGACTATTATCTGATTAAAACCCGCCAGGCCCCGCAGGCGATGGGTCACCATCAGCACGGTTTTGTCGCGCATGACATCTGCCAGTAGATGCAGGATCTGGCTTTCGGTGGCCGCATCCAGACCTTCTGTCGGTTCATCGAGCAGCATCAGCGGCGCATCGTGGAGCAGCGCGCGGGCAATGGCCAGTCGGCGCAGTTCGCCGCCGGAGAGCTGACGCCCGCCTTCGCCCAGCCAGCCGTTAAGACCACCATCTTGCAGCAGTTTTTCGAGGCCCACCTTCTCAAGGGTAGCGCTGAGATGAGCGTCATCCGCTTCAGGCGCCGCCAGCAGCAGGTTGTCGCGCAGGGTGGCGCTGAACAGGTGCACGCGCTGCGGCACTACGCTCATTGCCTGCCGAAGAGTGGCTTCGCTGAGGCCGGAGAGCGGCTGATTGTTGAGCAGAATCTCTCCCTGTGACGGGTCCCAGGCGCGGGTAAGCAACTGCAACAGCGTCGATTTTCCGCAGCCGGTCCGGCCAAGAATGGCGATGTGCTCTCCGGCGGCAATCTGCAGGGAAATATTCTCCAGGGCAGGGGAGGGCTGCTGAGGATAGCGGAAGGTGACCTCCTGAAGCGTTAGGGCCACCTGCGCTGGCGGACTGGCTTCATCTTCGACAAAGGTGACCTCCGGCTGCTGGTCGGTAATCTGCGAGATCCGCCGCGCGGAGGCGATCACCTGGCCTAAATGCTGGAAAGCGCCAGTAACCGGCGCCAGGGCTTCAAAAGCCGCCAGCGCGCAGAATACGAATAGCGCGATCAGCGCCCCGGGCTGACTATTGCCGCCGACGCCGTCTGAGGCCAGCCAGAGCATGGCCACCACGGCGATGCCACCGATTAACAGCATTACCGCCTGCGAAAGCGCGGTCAGCTCGGCCTGGCGCCGCTGTGCATCCTGCCAGCTCAGCTCGGTCTTTTCCATTTGTGCGCGGTAGCGGTCGCTGGCGTTAAATACCATCAGCTCCGCCTGACCCTGCAGCCAGGCGGTGAGCTGTTGGCGATACTGGCCGCGCAGCTGCGTCATACTTTCGCCGGCTGGCTTACCTGCGCGATAGAACAGCGGCGGCATAACCAGCAGGGTCGCCAGCATGATACCGCCGAGCGTCAGCGCGAGGGGGACGTCGAGCAGACTTAATCCGCAGGTGACGACCACAATCACCACCAGCGCGCCGACCAGCGGCGAAATGACCCGCAGGTAGAGATGATCCAGGGTGTCAACGTCGGCTACCACCCGGTTGAGCAGCTCACCCTGGCGAAAGCGCGCCAGCCCCGCCGGAGAGAGGGGAAGCAGTTTGCTGAAGGTGAAAACGCGCAGGTGCTGCAGCACGCGAAAGGTAGCGTCGTGGCTGACCAGGCGCTCAAAGTAGCGCCCGGCGGTACGGATAATTGCCGCGCCGCGAACGCCCGCGGCAGGCAGCATATAGTTAAAACTGTAGATCCCGGCGACGCCCACCACCGCTGAAGCGGAGAGGAACCAGCCGGAGAGCGTCAGCAGGCCGATGCTGGCCAGCAGGGTCACAATGGCCAGCACGACGCCAAGCAGCAGCATCCATTTATGGCGTTTATAGAGCGCCAGATAGGGTAAAAGTGCGCGCATTTAAATCTCCTCCTGACGATGGGCCAGCAGCGCCGAGAAGACCCCACCAGCACGGGCCAGCGTGGCGTAGTCGCCTTGTTCGATAATCTGTCCGTCCTGCATCACCCAGACGTCGTCCCAGTCGGCCAGCCCCTCAAGCTGATGGGTGACCAGCAGCGTGGTTTGCTCACTGGAAGCGTGGGTCAGGGCCTGCATGACTCGCTGTTCGCTATGGGCGTCAAGGCTGGCGGCAGGTTCATCCAGCAGCAGCAGGCGGCACGGCACCAACAGCGCGCGGGCGACCGCGATACGCTGCGCCTGGCCTACCGACAGACGACCCGCCTGATCGCCTACGGCGGTATGGATCCCCTGCGGCAGCAGGGCGATAAACTCGCTGACCCAGGCCTTGTCCAGCGCCAGCCTAAGCTGTGCTTCGCTAGCTTCGGGCCACGCCAGCAGCACGTTTTCCCGCAGCGTGGCGGCAGGCAACTGCGGATTCTGTCCTACCCAGCTCAGCAGGCGGCGCCAGCGCTCAGCGTCCAGCTCGCGCAGCTCTACGCCGTTGACCATCAGCGACCCCTCATAGGGCAGAAAGCCGAGCAGTGTATTCAGCAAAGAGCTTTTCCCGGATCCGCTCTGGCCGACCAGCACCACGCGAGCGCCGGCGGGCAGCGCAAAATTAAGCGGCCCCGCCAGAACTTTACCTTCCGGAGATTTGATCACCAGGTCGCGCGCTTCCACGCTAATCAGATCGTTGTCATTTAACGTTTTCTCGCCACGCTCTACCTGGGTCAGCGGCGTTTCCATAAACGTTTTCAGGCTGTCTGCGGCGCCCACGGCCTGAGCTTTGGCATGGTAGAAGGTACCCAGGTCACGTAACGGCTGGAAAAATTCCGGGGCGAGGATCAGCGTCAGGAATCCCGCCATCAGCGTGACGCCCGCGCCATAGTGGCCGAAGTTCAGCTCGCCAAGGTAAGAAAAGCCAAAATACACCGCTACCAGCGCAATGGAGAGGGAGGTGAAAAACTCCAGAACCCCGGAGGAGAGGAAGGCCAGACGCAGGACTTCCATGGTGCGTTGGCGAAAATCCTGCGAGGCGTCGCGAATATTATCGGTTTCTGCCTGACCGCGATGAAAAATACGCAGGGTTTCCATGCCGCGCAGGCGGTCGAGGAAGTGGCCGCTGAGGCGGGCCAGCGCCTGGAAGTTACGCCGGTTGGCGTCGGCGGCGCCCATCCCGACCAGCGCCATGAAAAGCGGGATCAGCGGGGCGGTGCCGAGAAGGATTAGCGCGGCGGCCCAGTTAATCGGAAAAATAGTAATAACGATCAGCAGCGGTACGCAGGCCGCCAGCGTCATCTGGGGCAGGTAGCGGGCATAATAGTCGTGCATGTCGTCGATTTGCTCAAGAATAAGCGTTGCCCAGCTGCCGGCCGGTTTGCCCTGGATCCACGCCGGGCCTGCCTGCTGGAGGCGGTCAAGAACCTGGCGGCGAATTTCATAGCGAATATGCTGCCCGGCCTGAAAGCCGACCCGCTCACGCAGCCAGACCACCCAGGCGCGTAGTACAAAGATCAGCACCAGCAGCGTGAGCGGCAGCAGCAGGGCGGTCGCTGGAATATTCTCCATCACCATCCGGTGCAGGATCCGCGCCAGGAACCAGGCCTGCGCCACGATCAGCAGACCGCTCGCCACGCCAAGCAGGCGGGAAATCATCAACCAGCGACGGGAGATAATGCTTTGCTGTTTTAACCAGCGGGTTAACTCTTGTTGACGGGTTTTATTCATTGCGCGCTTTGCAGGTGTCGTTATCGGAGTATTGGGCACGGCAATGTTACATCGCAGCAAAAATAAAGGCGACTTTTCGTCGCCTTCTTTACCTTTGTTACTGACTTGTAAAGATTATTTGCAAGCGTCAGCCAAACCGTCGAGGTAACGCTCCGCATCCAGCGCCGCCATGCAGCCGGTGCCCGCAGAAGTGATGGCCTGACGATAGATATGGTCCATGACATCGCCGGCGGCGAACACGCCCGGGATGCTGGTCTGGGTCGCATTGCCGTGGATACCGGACTGCACTTTGATGTAGCCGTTCTCCAGCTCCAGCTGGCCCTCAAAGATGGCGGTGTTCGGGCTGTGGCCGATGGCGACAAATAAACCAGCCACTTCCAGGGACTCGACATTGTCGCTGTTTTTGGTATCGCGCAGGCGCAGGCCGCTGACGCCCATCTGGTCGCCGGTCACCTCTTCGAGGGTACGATCGGTATGCAGCACGATGTTGCCGCTTGCCACTTTATCCATCAGGCGTTTAATGAGGATTTTTTCCGCACGGAAGGAATCGCGACGGTGGATCAGGTGTACCTCAGAGGCGATATTCGACAGATACAGAGCCTCTTCCACTGCGGTGTTGCCGCCGCCGATCACCGCCACTTTCTGGTTGCGATAGAAGAATCCGTCGCAGGTAGCGCACGCGGAAACGCCGCGGCCTTTGAAGGCTTCTTCGGAAGGCAGGCCCAGGTAACGGGCGGAAGCGCCGGTGGCGATGATCAGCGCGTCACAGGTGTACTCGCCGCTGTCGCCTGTCAGACGGAACGGGCGGTTTTGCAAATCGACGCGGCTGATATGGTCGAAAATGATCTCGGTTTCAAATTTTGCGGCATGCTCGTGCATGCGCTCCATCAGCAGCGGACCGGTGAGATCGTTCGGATCGCCTGGCCAGTTTTCCACTTCCGTCGTGGTGGTCAGCTGACCGCCTTTTTCCATCCCGGTGATTAGCACCGGCTGCAGGTTGGCGCGTGCGGCATAGACCGCCGCGGTGTATCCCGCAGGTCCAGAACCAAGGATAAGCAGTTTACTGTGTTTGGCTGTGCCCATGAGATCCCCATAATAATTGGCATACATTGGGCTGGGATTGTAGGGAATTTGTTGTCGTAAAAAAAGAGCACAGCGATTTTGTTAACGATGTGTGCAATAGAAGCTGCCAATGAATTGGTGATTTTCCCGGCAAGGAATATAACTATTTCTACTGTCGGCGGGACAATTATAAGACGAAAAAATGAGAATCAACCAGGGCGGATGATGAATATCTGGCATCTTGTACTAAAAATCGATGTTTTGCTTTGACAATCACCTGTGCTTTTGCGAAAACATTCAAGGAAGAAGAAAAGCAGTATTTAGCGTGCGGCGAATTTTCATGCACGCAAATGCCATTTTTATCCGGGTTAACGAAATCTACGCATGGTGTGGACAGACGCCATGCGTGATGTCGGTGACTGCCGTCAGGCAACGGGCTTCTCACGTACCCCTGGGTTACCCAATGTCGTACGGGTGATAACAGGATGGGCTCTGGCAGTGAAGGCTCAGAGCCGGAACAGGAGTAGGGAAGGAATACAGAGAGACAATAATAATGGTAGATAGCAAGAAGCGCCCTGGCAAAGATCTCGACCGCATTGATCGTAACATCCTGAATGAATTGCAAAAAGATGGGCGAATTTCTAACGTCGAGCTTTCTAAACGGGTGGGACTTTCTCCGACGCCTTGCCTTGAGCGTGTGCGTCGTCTTGAAAGACAGGGTTTTATTCAGGGCTATACGGCGCTGCTCAACCCGCATTATCTGGATGCATCACTTCTGGTATTTGTTGAGATTACTCTGAATCGTGGCGCACCGGATGTGTTTGAGCAATTTAACGCCGCAGTACAAAAACTTGAAGAAATTCAAGAGTGTCATCTGGTTTCCGGTGATTTCGACTATCTGTTGAAAACCCGTGTACCGGATATGTCAGCGTATCGTAAATTACTGGGCGAGACCTTGCTGCGCCTGCCGGGCGTTAACGACACCCGTACCTACGTGGTAATGGAAGAAGTCAAGCAAAGTAATCGTCTGGTTATTAAGACGCGCTAACACGGAACAGGTGCAAACTCGACGTAGTTTGATTACACTCCTGTTAATCCATACAGCAACAGTGCCGGGGAGACCCGGCGCTGTTGTCCGTTTTAGCAGCAGGCAGGAAACAGCCTGATACCTGGAGAGCCTTTCTTGAGCCAGGAATACACCGAAGACAAAGAAGTCAAACTAACCAAACTCAGCAGCGGGCGCCGACTCCTTGAGGCGATGCTCATCCTTTGCTCCCTCTTCGCCATCTGGCTGATGGCGGCACTACTGAGCTTTAACCCCTCGGACCCCAGCTGGTCGCAAACGGCATGGCATGAGCCTATTCATAATTTAGGCGGCGCCCCCGGCGCGTGGCTTGCCGATACCCTCTTTTTCATTTTTGGCGTCATGGCCTACACCATCCCGGTGATCATCATCGGCGGATGCTGGTTTGCCTGGCGGCATCAGGAAAACGACGAATACATTGATTATTTTGCCGTTTCCCTTCGCCTCATCGGTGCGTTAGCCCTGATCCTGACCTCCTGTGGTCTGGCGGCGATTAACGCCGATGATATCTGGTACTTCGCCTCCGGCGGGGTGATCGGCAGCCTGCTGAGCACCACGCTGCAACCCCTGCTGCACAGCAGCGGCGGCACCATCGCCCTGTTGTGTATCTGGGCGGCCGGGCTGACGCTGTTCACCGGCTGGTCGTGGGTCAGCATTGCGGAAAAGCTGGGCGGCGGCATCCTGTCCGTTCTCACCTTTGCCAGCAACCGTACCCGTCGGGATGATACCTGGGTCGATGAAGGCGAATACGAAGACGACGAGGAAGAGTACGACGACGAAGAGGCGGCCAGGCCGCAGGAATCGCGTCGCGCCCGTATCTTACGCAGCGCGCTGGCGCGGCGTAAGCGTCTGGCCGAGAAGTTTACCAACCCTATGGGGCGTAAAACCGACGCTGCGCTTTTCTCCGGCAAACGGATGGATGACGGCGAAGAGGTGGTGCAATACAGCGCCAGCGGGGCGCCTGTTGCCGCCGACGATGTACTGTTTTCCGGCGCCAGCGCCGCGCGTCCCGCAGAGGATGATGTGCTGTTCTCCGGCGCCAGCGCCGTGCGCCCGGGCGATTTCGACCCTTACGATCCGTTGTTGAATGGCCACAGTATCGCTGAGCCGGTAAGCGCAGCGGCGGCGGCTACTGCCGCGCCGCAGGCGTGGGCAGAATCACCGGTGGGCCATCACGGCGCTGCGCCAGCTTATCAGCCGGAAGCCAGCTATCCGCCGCAGCAGGCCTATCAGCCTGAACCCGCTCCGTTCCAGCAGGCTGCTTATCAGCCGCCAGCGGGGCAAACCGCACCGCAGGCGTATCAGCCTGAGCCAGCGCCGTATCAACAGCCGGTTTACGATCCGCGTGCCGGTCAACCTGCGCCGCAGGCCTATCAGCCTGAGCCAGCGCCGTATCAGCAGCCGGCTTACGATCCCTATGCCGGTCAACCTGCGCCGCAGACCTATCAGCAGCCGGCTTACGATCCGCATGCCGGCCAGCCCGCGCCGCAGCCGTATCAGCCGGAGCCAGCGGCGTATCAGCCGCAAAGCGCGCCAGTTCCCCCACCGGAGCCAGAGCCCGAGGTCGTGCAGGAGGAAGTGAAACGTCCGCCGCTCTATTATTTCGAGGAAGTGGAAGAGAAGCGGGCGCGCGAACGCGAGCTGTTGGCCTCCTGGTATCAGCCAATTCCTGAGCCGGAAAGTCCGATTGCCACTAAACCGCTGACGCCGCCGACCACTGCGTCCAAACCGCCAGTGGAGACAACCGTAGTCTCTGCGGTAGCGGCTGGGGTGCATCAGGCTACCGCCGCCAGCGGCGGCGCGGCGGCAGCAACCTCGTCCACTGCCGCATCCGCTGCGGCTACGCCATTGTTCAGCCCGGCGTCCAGCGGCCCACGGGTTCAGGTGAAAGAGGGCATCGGTCCAAAACTACCGCGGCCCAATCGCGTGCGTGTTCCTACGCGTCGGGAACTGGCCTCCTACGGCATCAAGCTACCGTCGCAGCGGGAGGCGGAACAGCGCGCGCGGCAGGCGGAGCGCGATCCGCATTATGATGATGAGCTGCTCTCGGATGAGGAAGCGGATGCTATGGAGCAGGATGAACTGGCTCGCCAGTTCGCCGCCACCCAGCAGCAGCGCTACGGTCATCGCTGGGAAGACGATAACGCGACTGATGACGATGAGGCCGACGCCGCGGCGGAAGCGGAGCTGGCGCGTCAGTTTGCCGCTACCCAGCAGCAGCGGTACGCTACCGAGCAGCCGCCGGGCGCCAACCCGTTCTCGCCGGCACATTATGAATTCTCGCCGATGAAAACGTTGGTCAATGACGGCCCGAGCGAACCGCTGTTTACGCCCACGCCGGAAGTCCAGCCGCAGCAGCCGGCCCAGCGCTATCAACAACCGGCGGCCGCTCCGCAGCAGGGTTATCAACCTGCGCAGCATCAGCCGATACACCATCAGCCTGTGCCGCCGCAGCCGCAATCCTATCCGACTGCGTCGCAGCCCGTACAGCCGCAACAACCGGTTGCCCCGCAGGGGCATCAGCCTGCCGCCCCTGCGCCGCAGGAGAGCCTGATCCACCCGCTGCTGATGCGCAATGGCGATAGTCGACCGCTGCAAAAGCCGACCACGCCACTGCCGTCGCTGGATCTGCTTACCCCGCCGCCGAGTGAAGTCGAGCCGGTGGATACCTTTGCTCTCGAGCAGATGGCACGCCTGGTGGAAGCGCGACTCGCCGATTTCCGCATTAAAGCGGATGTGGTGAACTACTCACCGGGGCCGGTGATCACCCGCTTCGAACTGAATCTGGCGCCTGGCGTTAAGGCCGCACGGATCTCTAACCTGTCACGGGACCTGGCGCGATCGCTGTCAACGGTCGCCGTGCGCGTGGTGGAGGTGATCCCGGGCAAACCGTATGTCGGGCTTGAGCTGCCGAATAAAAAACGCCAGACCGTCTACCTGCGTGAAGTGCTCGACAACGCCAAGTTCCGTGATAACCCATCTCCGCTCACCGTGGTGCTGGGCAAAGACATCGCTGGCGATCCGGTAGTAGCCGATCTGGCGAAAATGCCGCATCTGCTGGTGGCCGGTACCACCGGTTCCGGTAAGTCTGTTGGCGTCAACGCCATGATCCTCAGCATGCTCTACAAGGCGCAGCCGGAAGATGTGCGTTTCATTATGATCGACCCGAAAATGCTCGAGCTGTCGGTCTACGAAGGAATTCCGCACCTGCTGACGGAAGTGGTCACCGACATGAAAGACGCCGCCAATGCGCTGCGCTGGAGCGTCAATGAGATGGAGCGCCGCTACAAGCTGATGTCGGCGCTGGGCGTGCGTAACCTCGCGGGCTACAACGAGAAGATCGCCGAAGCCGCGCGCATGGGACGTCCGATCCCGGATCCGTACTGGAAGCCTGGCGACAGCATGGACGCCGTACATCCGGTGCTGGAAAAACTGCCGTACATCGTGGTGCTGGTGGATGAATTCGCCGATCTGATGATGACCGTCGGCAAAAAGGTGGAAGAGCTGATCGCTCGCCTGGCGCAGAAAGCGCGCGCGGCGGGGATCCACCTGGTGCTGGCGACACAGCGTCCGTCGGTAGATGTTATTACCGGCCTGATTAAGGCCAACATCCCGACGCGCATCGCCTTTACCGTGTCGAGTAAAATTGACTCACGTACCATTCTCGATCAGGGCGGCGCGGAATCGCTGCTGGGTATGGGGGATATGCTTTACTCCGGGCCGAACTCTACCACGCCGGTGCGCGTCCACGGGGCGTTTGTGCGCGACCAGGAAGTCCACGCCGTGGTTCAGGACTGGAAAGCCCGCGGTCGCCCGCAATATGTGGATGGCATTACCTCCGACAGCGAAAGCGAAGGCGGCGGTGGCGGCTTCGACGGCGGGGAAGAGCTGGATCCGTTGTTCGATCAGGCAGTCAACTTTGTGACCGAGAAGCGCAAAGCGTCGATTTCCGGGGTTCAGCGTCAGTTCCGCATCGGCTATAACCGTGCCGCGCGTATTATCGAACAGATGGAAGCGCAGGGTATCGTCAGCGAGCAGGGCCATAACGGTAACCGCGAAGTGCTGGCGCCGCCGCCCTTTGAATGAGTGCAAAGTTGGGTAAATAAGCGCAAAATCAGCCAATTCTTCTGTCCCGCCGCCGCCGGCGGTCCTACAGTAGGGGCAGAAGAGGCTCCCGCGTCGGGAGTGACGCACATTAAGGAAGAACAATGAAAAAACTCGCAATCACCTGTGCATTACTGTCTGGTATGGTCGTCAGCCAGGTCTGGGCAGATGCGGCCAGCGACTTAAAAAGCCGTCTTGATAAAGTGAGCAGCTTCCATGCCAGCTTCACGCAAAAAGTCACCGACGGCAGCGGTAACGCCGTGCAGGACGGGCAGGGAGACCTGTGGGTGAAACGCCCGAACCTGTTTAACTGGCATATGACCCAGCCGGATGAGAGCGTCCTCGTTTCGGATGGTAAAACGCTGTGGTTCTATAACCCGTTCGTCGAGCAGGCCACGGCGACCTGGCTGAAAGACGCTACCAGCAACACGCCGTTTATGCTGATTGCCCGCAACCAGTCCAGCGACTGGCAGCAATATAATATCAAGCAAAATGGCGATGATTTTGTGCTGACGCCAAAAAGCGGCAGCGGCAACCTCAAGCAGTTCACGATCAACGTCGGTCGGGACGGCACTATCCATCAGTTCAGCGCCGTCGAGCAGGATGATCAGCGCAGCAGCTATCAGCTGAAATCGCAGCAGAACGGCGCCGTCGACGCAGCTAAGTTCACCTTTACGCCGCCGAAAGGGGTGACGGTGGACGATCAACGTAAGTAGAGGCGAAAGTGAGCAATCTGTCGCTCGATTTTTCCGACAACGCGTTTCAACCTCTGGCCGCTCGCATGCGGCCAGAAAATTTAGCGCAGTATATTGGCCAGCAGCACCTGCTGGCGCCGGGTAAACCCCTGCCGCGGGCCATTGAGGCCGGGCACCTGCATTCGATGATCCTCTGGGGGCCGCCGGGTACCGGCAAGACCACTCTGGCGGAAGTGATTGCCCGCTACGCCAGCGCCGATGTCGAACGGATCTCAGCGGTAACCTCCGGGGTGAAAGAAATTCGCGAGGCTATTGAGCGCGCGCGGCAGAATCGCAACGCCGGCCGGCGGACCATCCTGTTTGTTGACGAAGTGCATCGCTTTAATAAAAGCCAGCAGGATGCCTTTCTGCCGCATATTGAAGACGGTACCATTACTTTTATTGGCGCGACCACCGAAAACCCCTCCTTTGAGCTTAACTCGGCGCTGCTCTCCCGCGCTCGCGTCTACTTACTGAAATCGCTGACCACCGACGATATCGAGCGGGTGCTTGACCAGGCGATGAACGATAAAACCCGCGGCTACGGCGGCCAGGATATCATTTTGCCGGATGAGACCCGCAGGGCCATTGCCGAGCTAGTGAATGGCGACGCGCGGCGAGCGCTGAATACCCTGGAAATGATGGCCGATATGGCCGAAAGCGATGACTCGGGCAAGCGGGTGCTGAAGGCGGAACTGCTGACCGAGATCGCCGGCGAGCGCAGCGCGCGCTTTGATAACAAAGGCGACCGGTTCTACGATTTGATTTCTGCTCTGCATAAGTCGGTGCGCGGTAGCGCGCCGGATGCGGCACTTTACTGGTATGCGCGGATCATCACCGCCGGCGGCGATCCGCTGTACGTTGCCCGCCGCTGTCTGGCGATTGCCTCGGAAGATGTCGGCAACGCCGACCCGCGGGCGATGCAGGTCGCCATTTCGGCGTGGGACTGCTTTACCCGCGTCGGGCCGGCGGAAGGCGAACGGGCGATTGCCCAGGCCATCGTCTATCTGGCCTGCGCGCCGAAGAGCAACGCGGTGTACACCGCCTTCAAGGCGGCGCTGGCCGACGCGCGGGACCGCCCGGACTACGACGTTCCGGTGCATCTGCGCAATGCGCCGACGAAGCTGATGAAAGAGATGGGCTACGGCCAGGAGTATCGTTACGCTCATGACGAACCCAACGCCTACGCCGCCGGCGAGCAGTATTTCCCGCAGGAAATGGCGCAAACGCGCTATTATCACCCGACAAACCGGGGGCTTGAGGGCAAAATTGGCGAAAAGCTCGCCTGGCTCGCTGCACAGGATCAAAATAGCCCGATAAAACGCTACCGCTAATTGAGGCGTTGCGGTAAGGTTATTACACTATTTCCGTGGTCGTAGTCTGCGGCCACTTTTCTTTTTTAATTCGATAAGCACAGGATAAGCATGCTCGATCCCAATCTGCTGCGTACCGAGCCAGACGCAGTCGCAGAAAAACTGGCACGCCGGGGCTTTAAGCTGGATGTAGATAAACTTCGCGCGCTTGAAGAGCGTCGTAAAGTTCTGCAGGTGCAAACGGAAAACCTGCAGGCGGAGCGTAACTCCCGATCGAAATCCATTGGCCAGGCGAAAGCGCGCGGGGAAGACATCGAGCCATTACGCCTGGAAGTTAACAAGCTTGGCGAACAACTGGATGCTGCAAAATCCGAGCTGGAAACGCTGCTGGCGGAAATTCGCGATATCGCGCTGGCGATCCCGAATATTCCTCATGATGATGTGCCGGTTGGCCGCGACGAAAACGACAACGTTGAAGTTAGCCGCTGGGGTACGCCGCGTCAGTTCGATTTTGAGGTGCGCGATCATGTGACGCTGGGTGAAATGCACGGGGGGCTGGATTTTGCCGCCGCCGTTAAGCTCACCGGCTCGCGCTTCGTGGTGATGAAAGGGCAGCTGGCCCGTCTGCACCGCGCCCTGGCGCAGTTCATGCTGGATCTGCACACCGAACAGCATGGCTACAGCGAAAACTATGTCCCGTACCTGGTAAACCAGGATACCCTGTATGGCACTGGCCAGCTGCCGAAATTCGCCGGCGACCTGTTCCATACCCGTCCGCTGGAAGAAGAGGCTGACAGCAGCAACTACGCGCTGATCCCGACGGCGGAAGTGCCGCTGACCAACCTGGTGCGCGATGAAATCATCGACGAAGACGACCTACCGATCAAAATGACCGCCCATACGCCGTGCTTCCGCTCTGAAGCCGGTTCCTATGGCCGCGACACCCGCGGTCTGATCCGTATGCACCAGTTCGATAAAGTTGAAATGGTGCAGATCGTCCGCCCGGAAGACTCTATGGCCGCGCTGGAAGAGATGACCGGTCACGCCGAGAAAGTGCTGCAGCTGCTGGGCCTGCCGTACCGTAAGGTCGCGCTGTGCACCGGCGATATGGGCTTCAGCGCCTGCAAAACCTATGACCTCGAAGTATGGGTTCCGGCGCAAAACACTTATCGTGAGATCTCCTCCTGCTCCAACGTCTGGGATTTCCAGGCGCGTCGTATGCAGGCTCGCTGCCGCAGCAAGTCCGATAAGAAGACCCGTCTCGTTCATACCCTGAATGGTTCTGGCCTGGCAGTAGGTCGTACCCTGGTGGCGCTGATGGAAAACTATCAGCAGGCTGATGGCCGTATCGAGATCCCGGAAGTGCTGCGCCCGTATATGCGCGGCCTCGAATATATCGGCTAAACTTCTCACTCCTTCTTTTAAAAGCGCCTGCGGGCGCTTTTTTTACGCCCTTATTGATACCGGGCAATAATCCTTGTCGCGAATGCAGTGATACTCCCTTTGGATTAAACCAGCATAAAAAACCAATAATATCGCAAAGCATTATATATATGTCTATATAACGCTTGTCAGTTTATTGTGAGCAACCAAAGCGAGTATCCATGAAAATTAAAGCCCCTGATGCTTTACTGGCTGCTGAGGTAAGCCGCCGTGGTCTGATGAAAACCACGGCAATAGGCGGCCTGGCGCTGGCCAGCAACGCACTAACGTTACCCTTTACCCGACTGTCGCATGCTGCCGATACGCCGGCGCCCGCCAGTGAGAAGGTGGTCTGGAGCGCCTGCACCGTCAACTGTGGTAGCCGTTGCCCGCTGCGCATGCACGTGGTGGATGGCGCGATTAAATACGTCGAAACCGATAATACCGGTGACGATAACTATGACGGTTTGCACCAGGTCCGCGCCTGCCTGCGTGGGCGTTCAATGCGCCGCCGAGTCTATAATCCGGACCGTCTGAAGTACCCGATGAAGCGCGTTGGTAAACGCGGTGAGGGCAAGTTCGAGCAAATCAGCTGGGAAGAGGCGTTGGATACCATCGCCAGCAATATGCAGCGGCTGATTAAAGAGTACGGCAATGAATCCATCTATCTGAACTACGGCACCGGCACGCTCGGCGGGACGCTGACCCGCTCCTGGCCGCCGGGGAAAACGCTGATTGCCCGTCTGATGAACTGCTGCGGTGGCTATCTCAATCATTATGGCGACTATTCATCAGCGCAGATTGCTGCCGGTCTGAATTACACCTACGGCGGCTGGGCGGACGGCAACAGCCCATCGGATATTGAAAACAGTCAGCTGGTGGTGCTGTTCGGCAATAACCCCGGCGAAACGCGGATGAGCGGCGGCGGGGTAACGTACTACCTTGAACAGGCGCGGCAGAAATCCAATGCCCGGATGATAATCATCGATCCGCGCTATACCGACACCGGCGCCGGGCGTGAAGATGAATGGATCCCGATTCGTCCGGGGACCGATGCGGCACTGGTTTCGGGCCTCGCGTGGGTGATGATCACCGAGAATCTGGTCGACCAGCCTTTCCTCGATAAATACTGCGTGGGATACGACGAGAAAACGCTGCCCGCCGGTGCGCCAGCCAATGGTCATTACAAAGCTTACATTCTTGGCCAGGGCACTGACGGTATCGCCAAAACGCCGGAGTGGGCCTCGACGATTACCGGTATTCCGCGCGAACGCATTGTTAAACTGGCGCGCGAAATTGCCACCGCCAAACCGGCCTATATTAGCCAGGGCTGGGGTCCGCAGCGTCACGCCAACGGTGAGATCGCCACCCGCGCCATCTCAATGCTCGCCATTCTGACGGGTAACGTCGGGATCAACGGTGGCAATAGCGGGGCGCGCGAGGGCTCGTATAGTCTGCCTTTTGAGCGTATGCCGACGCTGGAGAATCCGGTTGAGACCAGTATCTCGATGTTTATGTGGACCGATGCGATTGAGCGCGGCCCGGAAATGACCGCTCTGCGCGACGGCGTACGCGGTAAAGATAAGCTCGACGTGCCGATCAAAATGATCTGGAACTATGCGGGCAACTGTCTGATTAACCAGCATTCTGAGATCAACCGGACCCACGAAATCCTGCAGGACGACAAGAAATGCGAGATGATTGTGGTCATTGACTGCCATATGACCTCCTCGGCGAAATACGCCGATATTCTGCTGCCGGACTGTACCGCCTCCGAGCAGATGGATTTCGCGCTGGATGCCTCCTGCGGCAACATGTCCTACGTTATCTTTGCCGATCAGGCCATCAAGCCGCGTTTCGAATGCAAAACCATCTATGAGATGACCAGCGAACTGGCAAAGCGTCTGGGCGTCGAAGAGCAGTTTACCGAGGGCCGTACCCAGGAAGGCTGGATGCGCTATCTGTATGAGCAGTCGCGCAAAGCGATTCCCGACCTGCCGGATTTCGACACCTTCCGTCAGCAGGGCATCTATAAGCAGCGCGATCCGCAAGGTCATCATGTGGCCTACAAAGCCTTCCGTGAGGATCCGCAGGCTAATCCGCTGACCACGCCTTCGGGCAAGATCGAAATTTACTCGCAGGATCTGGCGAAAATCGCGGCCACCTGGGAGCTGCCGGAAGGGGATGTTATCGATCCGCTGCCGATCTACACCCCGGGTTTCGAAAACTACAACGATCCGCTGACAGCGAAATACCCGCTACAGCTCACCGGCTTCCACTATAAATCTCGCGTCCACTCGACCTACGGCAACGTCGATGTGCTGAAGGCCGCCTGTCGGCAGGAGATGTGGATTAACCCGATCGATGCCCGCAAGCGCGGCATTGCCAACGGCGATCGTATTCGCATCTTCAACGATCGGGGTGAAGTGCATATCGAAGCGAAGGTGACGCCGCGCATGATGCCGGGCGTCGTCGCGCTGGGGGAAGGGGCCTGGTACAACCCGGACGCCTCGCGTGTGGATCAGGCGGGCAGCATCAACGTGCTGACCACCCAGCGTCCGTCGCCGCTGGCGAAGGGAAACCCGTCGCATACCAACCTTGTTCAGGTTGAGAAGCTGTAAGGAGTAACCGATGACAACTCAGTATGGATTTTTTATTGATTCCGCCCGTTGCACCGGTTGCAAAACCTGCGAACTGGCCTGTAAGGACTACAAGAACCTGACCCCGGAGGTCAGCTTTCGCCGCATCTATGAATATGCCGGCGGCGACTGGCAGGAGGACAACGGCGTCTGGCAGCAGAACGTGTTTG
>OGZC01000841.1_pt1 | contig 17273 bp, 12 predicted proteins | sample 1576751 | NCBI WGS metagenome assembly OGZC01 (sample SAMEA3541486, study PRJEB24748) | human gut metagenome | biome: human gut; feature: human-associated habitat; material: faeces | place: China | collected 2012
GTAATGCGCTACACCTGTAGTATCAGTGCGTATATCAACCAGATTCTTTCGTGACAGCTTTAAGAAGATTATCGACACCCTCGGCGGTGTTGATATGGAAGTTACTCAGGACGAAATTGACTACATCAACTATCAGATGTACAAGAACAATCAGGCTGACACAAGAACAACTATCACAGACGCACCCGGTACTGTTCATCTCAACGGTCAGGAGGCTCTTTGGTATGCTCGAAACAGAGGTCTTACAAAGGGCGAGGACGGCAACGAAATCGGTCTTGACGGTGACGACTGGGACAGAACCTCAAGACAGAGAAAGCTTCTTGAAACTTTGTTCACAAGTATGAAAAGTGCAGACCTCGGTCAGATTGTTTCAATTGTAAGCTCTGTCGGTCCTCTTGTAACAACAAACCTCAAGAAGGACGAAATCACAGCGCTTGTTTCTCACGCTCTCACATATCTTTCCTATGATGTAGAACAGTATTATGTTCCTGAAGAAGGTCTTTGGTACTATGATGATAAAACCGAAACATGGAACGGTACAATTACATCAACAATCAAAATTTCAGACCTTGAAGAACAGAGAAAGAAGTTTGCAAGCTTCGTTTTTGAAGAATTGTTCACAGGCGGTACTTCTTCAAAAGAAACAACCTCCGCATCAAATTGAATATTGAACAAAATGCAGACAGCCAATTATAGGCTGTCTGTTTTTTACGGCGAGCCGCCGGCAGCGTGTCGCTGCGCCCTGTTCGTGAAGACAGGTTAATTAAATGAAAAATTGAAAATGGAAAATGGAAAATGGAAAATTGCGGTCGTGAAGACAGTTTGTTTAAATACAAAACATATTATGCCCGAGCGTAGCATTTGCAGTTTTTTCTACAAACCGAGCCGTAGCGGCGGATATTATCCGCCTGCTCTAACGGATTTTTTTGTTCAATAAATATGTTTTGATATGATGAAAATTCCGCTGCAATATAACAACAGCATTGCACATAAAACAAAAATGCATCAGAACCTTACTTGGAATCTGATGCATTTTATTTGTTTGATTATTATTCTATTTTCGTATAATAAATACTCAAAAACAGCTGATAAAATTCTGCCTCGCTGACATTGAATTCTGCGTACTTTGAACCCATTGCAACCTGACCGGGGACTGAAACCATATCAATTCCGTTCATACCGCCAAGCACAGCCTGCTGAGCAAGATATGACACCTTTGACGGGTTAAGATTCGTACATGAATACGGAGCGGACGCATTGAACAAATCAATCGGCGTGGTTAAATCTTCCTTTGTCTGCTGAAGAACCGTATTCATAAAAGACTGAATGTAAACCTTCTGTCTTTGCATACGCATATTGTTTGAATCGGTCTTGCTTGTATCACGGGTTCTGACAAAGCTTTCAGCCTGCTGTCCGACAAGGTGATAGCTTTCTCCCTCAACAAACTCTCCGATTGTTTCGGGTGACACAACATCAACGCCGCCAACGCTGTCGTTGAGAGCGGAAATGCCGTCAAGGTCAAGCGAGAAGTATGTGTTAATCGGAATGTTATAGAACAGCCTCTGAACTGAATTTACCGTATTTTCACAGCTTGATTCCTTGCCGTCACCGTATGAATACGAAAGACAAATCTGCTGTTTTTCCGTGCCGGCATACGCACCGCCTGCTGAATACATTGTGACATCAACCATCGAATCTCTCGAAATGTTGAAAAGCGTTATTTTACCGTTTGAAGTGTCGATTGACACAAGCATAAGCACATCCGCCTGACCTCCGCTCGCCTTGACCTTGCTGTTATTATTTTCGTCAAGGTTGCGCTTGTCAACACCGATACACAGAACATTCGTCACCTTTTCGTTGAACTGATATGTTTCACCGTTATATACGACATACTTACCGTTTTCCTCGGTTTCAATGCCCTGTGGGGCGGTAACATGAATATCAGTATTAAACAGCTCGTTTCCGCCCTGATAAATCAAATACGCAACCGTGCCTACGGTGAGTATAATTAAACCAAGTAATGTACAGCCGATTGACAAAAGCACCTTTTTCCAGGTTTTCATCTTTCGATGCTTTGAATGGTGATGATGCGATTTTGATCTATGCTTTTTATAGTGATTTGTGGTGTTACTCTTCACGACAATGCTGTCGGAATCAACTCCGTACACATCTGTATATACTTTTTTCTTTTTCTTTATTAACTTGCTGTCCTTGAAAATATAACCTTCTATATCCAACCTTGAAGGATTGCTTACATGCTCCTTACTGTTCTTTTCTCTTTTTGGTTCAAGAATTTCCGGCGTATTCGGATCAAGCTTGTTTTCTATATTTTCAGTTGTTGCCTCAGCCGAACTTTCATTTTGTCGGTTCATTTTTCTTCAGCACTCCCTGCACAAGATATCTTCCGTCACCGCTGTTTAAACATGTGCTTAAAACAAGAATTTTATCATCGGTAGTAAGCTCCGTATTTCTCTTGTTCACAGAAACAGAATGTGGGTTTTTAATCATATTTAGATAATCCGAAAATACATTGTCATCGGAAAAATCAAACGAATTCATAATGTGTCGGTTATCATATTCAAAAGCTGACACAATTTCGTATGTAAGCTTTCTGTCGGGAGTGTAAACATAGATGTACCTGTTCTTGTTAAAGAAATCGGCATCATAAAAGCGATGGAGCGTTGCAAACATTGAGCCGTTTGCCATATTATGACCGTAAAGCACAGTCACTCTGTCGGAATAATCACGCTTGTTGCACATCTGCGAATAGATACTGCCCGAAAAGCTGTAATTTTTATAAATATCGTGGTCAAGATATAAGTTATCGTCAAGATGACTTTGCAAAACAGGATAATTTACATTTGTATTCGGAATGTAAATCCACGAATAAATCTTCAAAAACAGACTGTATCGTTGAATAAGCCTCCGTTGAAATATCAATTTCAGTTACGATTGCTCCCAACTTTTTGAATAATTTTCGAGCCGAGCCGACATAACCGGTGTAGCCTTCACGCAGTGAAGCTGTTGGAATAAATGCGACTTTCTTATTTTCAATTTCTTCCTTTATCAGACTTCCTACACTTGAAAAGTGCGAACATAAAAATAATTTCATCAATATTCTCCTTTATAAATTTCGATTTGTATAACAGTAGTCTAACACACGTTGTTTAAAAATACTACAGCCAAGCCAATGTCTGTAATTTGCCCTAAAATTTCATTTTATGGAATTTGGACTACTTGATTTTCTAATTGCATACGCAATTCGTGAAATGTATCATTATACTGTTGATACATCAGACACACAAATGTAAATAGGGACAAAAGTATAAAAAGTTGTTTCTACCCACAAAAAAGGATTGCCGTAATCATAATACAGCAATCCAATATATTTTACGCATAAGATATATTTAACATATGAATTAAATTATGCCATCTTCTGTAAAAAGCTTCTTGTTCTTTCACTCTTTGGATTATCTATTACATCCTCTGGTCTTCCCTCTTCGACTATAACGCCGCCATCCATGAATATAACCCTGTCTGCTACATTCCTTGCAAATGCAATCTCATGTGTAACTATAACCATAGTCATCTTCTCATCTGCTAAAGCTCTTAAAAGCTTGAGAATACCAGCAGTTATCTCAGGATCAAGGGCAGATGTCGGTTCATCAAAGAACAATATCTTAGGATTCATGGCAAGTGCTCTGGCTATGGCAACTCTTTGCTGCTGTCCACCTGATAGCTGGCCTGGATAGTTATCTTCTTTGTTTTCAAGACCTACCTTTCTAAGCAGTTCTCGTGCTTCTGCTATAACCTCATCCTTATCCCTTTTCTGGACATTAATTGGTGCATCTATTACATTCTTAAGAACTGAGAAATGTGGAAACAGATTAAAATTCTGGAAAACAAGTCCAAAATCATTCTTAATCTCATGCAGCTTCTTCTTATCCGCATATCGTGTAGGACCTGATTCGTTTAAGGTTGCACTTTCTTTGCAGTAGGCAAGTGTTCCTTCATCCATAGTTTCAAGAAGAGTTGCACATCTTAAAAATGTTGACTTTCCAGATCCAGATGGACCTATAATAGCTACAACTTCACCTTCTTTTACCTCTATAGATATATCCTTTAACACCTCAAGATTATCAAACTTTTTCTTAACATGTTTCATTTCAAGTAAATTCATATTATTCACCCTGCTCTCCATTCTACTACTTATAATAGCGCATCTTCTTTTCTATAGTTTCCATAACCCATGCAACAACAAAGTTAAATATGTAATAGAACACACCAGCTACAAAAAGTGGCATTATACTTGCATTGGCTGCTGCAATCTGCTTTGCAAGTGTGAACATTTCTGTATACGCAAGTGCAAAAGCAAGAGATGTATCCTTTACAAGTGTTATTACCTCATTAGTTACAGACGGAAGAACTATTCTCATCATCTGAGGCAGAACTATTCTTACAAATGTCTGGCTTCTGGTATATCCTAAAACAGAAGCTGCTTCATGCTGTCCAACCGGTATAGCTTCTATACCTGATCTGAATATTTCTGCAAAATAAGCTGCATAGTTTAATGCAAAGCCTATGATAACTGCATAGAATCTATAACTATATGATAACGATATTCCAAATATATAATATGGACCAAAGAATACGACAAGCAGTTGAAGCATAAGTGGTGTACCTCTCATAATAGATATGTATATCTTGGCAATCCATCTTACAAGCTTAACCTTTGATATTCTTATAAACATAAGAAGCATACCAAGAGGAAGTGAAAAAACAAGTGTAAGAACAAATATCATAAGAGTAGCAAGCATACCACTTGCAAGCTTGCCTACAACATCTTATCAGCTGTAATATCATTAACCCTGATGTTTTCTTATCAGCTGTAATATCATTAACTTTATTATCAGCGCTTAAACATATGCTTTCTTCCAGTCCCCAGTCTTTAGCTATATTCTCAAATGTACCATCAGCAAGCATATCAAACAATGTCTCCTGGACGATATCTCTTAACTCTGTATTACCAGGCTTAAAACCTATACCATACTGTTCCTTTGATACCTGTTCTGATAGCATTCTGAACTGGCCGCCTCTTGCTTCAAGTTCATACTTTGCAACACCCATATCCATACATATAGCATCAACTGAACCTGATTCAAGATTCATAAACGCTGCATTATAGTCTCCAACCTGCTGAAGCGATGCAAAGCTTTTAGCAAGTGCAAGATTATCCTCTGTTGCATCTTCTCCTGTAAATGCTGCAAGTGCAGATGAATCCGCCTGTACAACAACTACCTTTCCTGACAGATCTGCTAACTTGTTAATAGAAGAGCCCGACTTAACAATAACTACCTGAGAGTTATCTATATATGGAGTTGTCCATGTATAATCTGACTCCCTGCCATTCATAGTAAAACCGTTCCATATACAATCAATGGTTCCCGAAGACAGCTCCATATCCTTTGAATCCCAGTCTATTGGCTGTTTTACCAGCTCCCATCCGTTACGCTTACATACTTCCTGTGCAAGTGACAGGTCAAAGCCTACATACTCACCATTATCATCCTTATATCCGTATGGTGGAAATTCAGCATCAAAACCTACTGTAAATGTTGTAATACCAGACTGCTTTTTCTTACTTCCACATGCTGTCAGAGTTCCAGTTATAAGTGAACATACTAAAAGCACAAGTAACATACGTTTTATCGTTTTACTACTAGTAAAAGTCTTCATGTTTCAATTCTCCATTTCACTTCACTACCACGTGAATAATTTATAACTTTAATACACTAAATCGTACCCTACTTGCTGTTATATGTCAACCAGCTTTTACATATTATTTTACGAACTGGCTTTTACATATTATTTTTATAAAGATTATACTGTTTTTGTTTTATACTGGTTATTTCTTTGATCCCCATATTATCAAGTGTATTAAGGTATGCATCAAAGCTGCTTAAAGACTGCCTTCCTGTTATAAAATCATTTTCCTCATCATCAACATATTTGGATATATAGTTTATATAGCCATTGTTCTTGTCAACGTCCGATGATGAAACATACATAAAAGGAAGTGGCTTTCTTACATACTTAGCCAGCTGCTTATCAAGTCTTATATGCCATTCTGGAAGAAGCATATCTGTAGCTGCTACCGACTGTCTTGACGGAACACATATAGGATTAACACCAAGCTTCTGAATGAAAGCATCGTCCTTTGCAGCATCCATAAACATTTTATTTCCCTCGTCATCCATATAATAACTTACTCCATCAATTCCAAAGCAGTACATGTCTTCATTATAATCAGATATAAGATAATCAAGAACTTTAACAGCACTTATAACATTGTCAGTTTTAGTAACACCAAATATGCCGCTTACAGCATTTCTTCCTATGTAAAAGCCCTGATGCTCACCTGACAGCGGAACTCCTCCTTTAAATACAGGAGTATCACCATTATATTCATTATACTGTGCACTATACAGCATTGACATATGCCAGCTGTAATCAAATGTTACACCTGTAATATTCCTGCTGCATCTTTCCTTTATAATATCCCTCGTGCATTTTTCATAGTCTTTCTCGATAAGACCTTCCTCATATAAATCATTAACGAACTCAAGATATTTTCTATAATTGACACTATCACTATATGAATAACTGACATTCCCGTAATCATCAATTATAAACCCTGTTGAAAGATCCAGCCCGAAAGCAGGTCCAAACATATATGGTATAAAATCAGGGATAATGCTTAATGGTATTTCATCTGTGCTATAGCCATTATCATTCATATCCTCTGACTTATATATGCGAAGCAGTTCAACCAGCTCATCTAGTGTCTGTGGCTCTGATTTACCTGCTTTTTTCAGCCATTCCTGGTTATACATAACACATGGTACATAATTATATGTAAGGACTGTCTGTGGCACATAATATATATGCCCTGTATCAGTTGTCAGTGATGCTTTTATATCCGGATTAGACTGGAGAAACTTTTTATAATTCGGCATATAATCAAGATATTCATCAAGACACACGAATTTGCCAGTATTAATATATTCCATATTCATATCCATATCCGGCAGCTGTATAATATCCGCAAGTGTATCTCCATTAAGTATAAGTTCTCTTACCACATCATAATAGCTGTCCGGCTGTCTAAGTTTCCATTCTATATCATATCCTGAGTTCTCTGATACCTTTCTGATAACCTCTGTACTCTCATAATCCACATCTGTATACTGTGAATTCTTCGCAAGTATTGATATATGCACACCCGCAGTATTATCTTTATTTTTGTTAGAACACGCTGTTGTCATGCATATAACCATCAACATTGTACCCACCAATATGTATTTTACAATCCGGCTCATATAGTTCTCCATTTTCTGTTAATTGTATTCACTTGGATTAACACCCATTACGCTTTTAAAATTTCTCCGGAATGTAAGCATATTAGAATACCCACATAAAGCTGCTATTTCCTCTAACGAATGTTGTCCATCCTTTATATACTCTGTTGCCTTCTTTATCCTCAATTCCTGAATATACTGTATATATGTCATTCCCTTTGTGCTTTTACAAAGCATCGTGATATATTTATTGCTTACGCCAAACTTATCTGTAAGGTATGCCAGTGACATATCTGCTTTCATATAATTATCATCGATTTCTTTCATTATTTCTTTATTAAGCTCATTAGTATCTTTTCTTGATGCTGACATATCCATATACTGTTCACAAGCCATATTATATACTGCCTTATAATATGTAAAGATTTCCTCAAGCGTTGCGGGATATTCCATTTTTTCAAGAGTAAATCCAACTACATTATCCTGTTGTATATTTTTAAGAACTTTGGCTGTGGTTATATGCAGTTCATCTATCATCAGACTGATAACTTTAAGATTATCAGAATTATTCTTCATGTTAACATTCATAATATCATCAAGAATATACCTGATATCCTCTTTTCTGTTTTCTCTTACATATCTTATAAGCTTCTGTTGTGTATCTGATGGAAAATAATATTCACATGCCATATACTTCTTATCATCATCATAATAATACACAGCATCTCTTCCACCTGTCATTATATTGGCAAGTGCATTATCTGCATTATGGCATGCAAGTGATAACTGTTCAATATCATCTCTTACTTTATCCACTCCGATTGTAAATACATACTCTTCATTATCAATGCGTTCTTTCATGGAATTATGTATATCATAATATATGCTGTCCAGATTATTGCCATCATCACTGTTAATTATAAGAAAGACATTATAATCGTCCTTATCATACCATACAACATATGTTTCATCATCTGTGTAACTATCTGCTGTCTGCTCTATAATATGATGCATTTTTCTAAAATATGAAACATCAGCAGACCGTGAGCCTATATATGACATATTGACATCTGCTATTACATAGTACTGCTTCTGAAGTACTTTATAATCATCTGTAAGCATACAACTAAGCTTTGATGGCTCTGTACTGTTGTTAAGCATACCATGCAGCATTCCCTGCTGTGCATATGGTTTTATTGATATCATACGTTCCTTATAGCCATTATTCTCACCTATGAGATTCTTAATACCATTAATTATATTGTCATATTCTTTATCAAGTCCACTGTCAGTCTCCGTATGTCTTAATAAGCCCAAATCAGCCGCTTTATCTGCTGATTTTTTATTTCTTTTTGTTTTTATTTCATTTACATCATTTTCACTGTTAATACCTATAATCCTGCTTATGTTATTTAATGGTGTATAAAATTTTTTCGACATATAAAGTGAAGATATTATAAGAATTATACAAAATACTCCTGCTACTACAACACTAATCCAGAATCTGTAATCTGTGTTAAATCTAAAACATGAACTGTCTATCTCTATTTTGTAATCTATTCCGGTGTTAAATACAGATGAAACGTTATATTCTATTGGTTTTTTTACATCACCATATGAATATGCAGGTTCATCATTGATATATATATTTATAGGCATATCATGAGTAATCTGTGAATCTATCATATCAATCAGGCTTTTTTTATCATATAATACACATATAACACCTTTTGCATACACAGAATTATAATTCTGTGTATATATTATAAATTCCTTATTGAAAACAACTTCGCTGTTTCCTATATCATATATATCATTAACCGACTTTCCACTATGCACTTTTCCTCTTACCTGAATATTATCTGCTGCTTTATCAAGTCTGAATATTCCAAAAGATGAAAATGCAGAATCAGAATCATTTAGCATAAGTAGAACATCATATATATTAATGTTATACCTTGATATCATATAATTCTTTATCTCTGTCATAACTTCCGCTTCAGAAACATTATTTTTTATAATATCTTTTTTCTGCATAGCATACTTATTTATAACATCTGATGAATTAATATCTGATGTTATGACATATGCATCCATAAGGAGCACATCAATACTGTTAGATATCTTTTCAACTGCTGACTGATAGTAATTCTCCTGGCGTTCCATTGATATTGCCCATGCTTCATATAACATAGCTGCGACAAAAGATACGAACAGTAAAAGTATGATTATTATATATGAAGAAAACAGTTTTTTGAATATCCCGCTTTTAAAATATTTCTTATTCATAACACAAAATTTTCCCCTTGCCGCACAAAATATATAAATAATTATATATTTTATTAACATGTACGACAAGAGGAATATTATCCTATATTTTACTTATATTTTTTACATTTTACTGTATTTTCACTTGATTGACAACTAACAACTAACGGTCAGTACGCTTCTTTGATACTGCTAATACTGTTACCCCTGCTATGGCTGAAAGCATAAGAATAACTGCATATAATGCTGTATTATACACATCACCTGTTGCTACAGCTGCATCTGCTGCACCTGTGTTTTCTGTGCTGCCGGCTGTACCGCTGTTATCAGTGTTACCATCTGATGCATCAGAACCCTGTGTTTTATCATCTGTTCCAGGTGTTGGATCCGGTGTTGGTGTTGGATCTGGCGTTGGTGTTGGTGTTGGGTCTGGCGTATTCTTTTCAAGCGATGCAATCGCAGCAAGAATATCATCTGCCATCTTCTCAACTTCACCCTGTTTATCAACTGTATAATCCTTTACAACTGCCTTAACTGCTTTCTCCACAGCTGAAAAATCCTTATAATCCTTTGCATTAAGTGCCTGTGCTTTCTTAACAGCATTGTCAACATTAGTGTAATCTGCTGTCTTGTTATAGAACGCGCCAAGTGTAATCTCTGTCTTACCATCATCTATAACTGGAGATTCAAGAACCTTAGCCCATGCTGCTCTTGATGCTGAATTATTTTCACCTGAAAGCTCTTTAGTTCCATATTCATACATCATAGGTGATTCACCACCAAGTGTATTATTCCATCCTGCAGGTGCTATAAGTGATTTACCTTCCTGTCCCTTAAAATCAGTTGTCTCAACTGTTGTATTGTAGAATACAACTTCTGATGTATTAGCTGCCCAAGGTCTTCCAAAATAACCTGGTTTAGAGCGGTACTGTGATGCTGTATCAACACCTGGTGTTGTAGATGTTACATTACATTCATACATAAGATAACCTCTTCCACCTGACTGCTGTGCAGCTGTTATGTAAGCAACATCAGAATCCGCCTCACTTGTATTAAGTCTTAACTGACATCTGTAGAATACAGCTGTCATACCACCAAAGATATAATCTACTGCACCAAGTACATCACACTGGTTAAACATGGCACTGATGCCTGTTGCACCATATAATGTATCCTGACGGCCTATAAACTTACAGCCTGTAAATACAGAATTATCGCCAATAACTGCTAATGCTGCAGCTCTTTCAACAAAACTTCTTCCCTGAACAGATGTATCCTTTGCTGTTGTAGATCTTGTACCTTTACCACCTGTTTCCCATTCAACTACAATATCATTAGCTTCTTTTTCTGAAATATACTGATTGAATGAGTTTTCAAATACAATACCATCTGCCTTAAAGCCTTCTGCTGATACAACTACTGTTGCATTCCAGTAAGAACCATCTGTACTACCTGAACCTGGATTCTTCTTTGTAAGGTATCCATTTTCTTTGTTTGCTGCAAGTAAATCTGCATCATACTTGCAATCATTACCCATACTATAGTAGTTGTATCCATGTCCATAATAAGAAGTTATTCTTACTACATTTTCTCCTATATCCGCACCTTTATTCTTTATCTCAAGGCTTGATTCACTTCCCGCTGCATTAACAAGTGATACATTAGGTACATCGATAACAAGCATTTCCTCATAGTTACCTGGGTCAATAACTATCTCAACTCTCTGGTCTTTTGTTCTTTGCATAGCTGCAGCCCTTGTAAGTGCATCATTGATTGTCTTGAATTCTTTATCAGCTCCTACATAAAGCTGTGGCTGGTAAGCTACAGCATCACTTACACTTATTGATGTAAAATATGTCTGCTTGATTTCCTTGCCATCAACAGCTGCTGTTACACCTTTGATATTAAGATTTCCATCTTCTTTTACTACATACTGTGTAGTTTCAATATTAGTAGTACTTCCACTATTACTTACTACTGGTTCCTCACCATTGATAGAGAATGCTGCACAATAGCAATAACCTATATTGACAATCTGGCCTTTTTTAACCGGGAAGTTAATCTCTCCATCTGTAAGTGCAAGAAGATATGTCTTGTTTTCCATAACAGAACCTGTTAATGCAAGTCCTGAATAATAATTATTCTCCCCAATAGCTTCAATACCAGGATTGCCATTGAGCTTAGAAAAATCCCAATTTGTATTCTTAATAAAGCTTACTGTCTTATCAACAGCTTTTCCATCTACCTTTAAATTAGATGTAATCTTCTGTCTATAAGGAACATTTCCAATATTATTTACTGTTACATTATACTGTCCATCTCTTAACTTTATATCAGAAAGATCTGTGAATGTGTATGTATAACCTTCTTCATTAATATTAGAAAATGTAACACTTGCAGCAGCTTCCTCTGGAAGATTATCTAATTTCATATTAACCTTATAAGCTGGTTTTGCTGAAAATACAATATCCTTTGTAATATCTTTATCTGCTGATATTGTCTTTATATCAGATAGATAATAATCATTTATTCCTTCAGCAACGATATCATAAGTTACTCCCTTTTCAAGATTAACTGCAATATCATCACCATTTATTTTGATTTCTGGTACGTATACATAATCTTTATTAACAAAGCTTAAGTTAAGTGCTTCAAGAGCTGACTGTGTAAGACCTGTTATCTTTCCTGTTAATTTTACAAGGTCTACTGACTTAATAACTATATCAAACTTCTTAGCTCCATCGCCTTTAGCTATAGATAACTTATTGGCTGAATTTATTACATATCCGTTAGCATCCATAAGAACTACATCATAGTCATACATCTCATTAAGATATACACTGTAAGAACCATTCTCTGGTTTTACAATATTCTTTTCGCCTGTTGACTTATTAGCAAATGCTATGCTGTAATCTTTTGTATCAAGTCCGCTGGCATCCTTTGTATCAACAGCACCACTGACAACAACTGGCTGTGTATGCTGTCTTACAGCTCTGTATACAACAAGCTTTTCATTCGTTGAATATATCTTATATATACCATACTCAGATGCTGTAAACTGTATCTTTGCACCTGAAACATTACTTTCTGCTGTCTGGATGTGTCCACTTGGTGATTCACATACTATAGTTGAAGCTCCACCATTAGAACCTGTATATAATGTGAGAATATCATTCTTATATAACTTTAATCCCATGTATACTACAGGAGTTGAATTGTTAGAATAAAGATATCCACTTAATGTCACTCCATCTATAGTAATATCATCTCTCTTATCGTATCTTGTAATACCTGTATTAGATGTTCTGATTCTGTTATTAGTCTTTCCTGATGGATTAAAATATAATTCATCTGTCATAAATGAACCAATAGTAGCACCTTCTGAACCAGCCTTAACTGATTCTGGATACCATGAATTAATAACATCCTCTGTAAGCATATTATTATAGTCTGCTTCATCAAGCTTTGCAGCACCAAAATCCCATACATCTGCCTTACCATTACCTACAAGTTCTGGTACCTCTGTCTGTTCTGGTTCATTAGCTACATTAATACCATGAAGATACATTTCTGCTTTATCTGCACAGGATACTGTGAACTTAAGTGTAGTTGCAACACCCTCATATCTGAACGACATAGATGAAAGTCCATCCGCTGCACCATCCATAAGAAGCTGCTTTGTATCTGTAACAAATTCGCCCTTTTTAGTAGATGCAACTATCTTACCCTCTGCATCGCCACCATACTGGCACATATTAAATGTAACTGTTGAATTACCTGCTACCTTCACTTCAAAGGTATTGCCATTGTATAAAGCAAGACCATGCTGTGTATCATGCATATAAAGGTCGCCACTGCCAGTTATCTTAAGATTGCCATCCTTTGATTCAATACTTCCTTTAAGTGGATTAACACTATCATAGCTTGCTGGCACTACTGAACCATCTGCAAAGTTATACATATATGTTGAATCCTTCTTCACACCGTTATCATCTGGAGTATCAGCTGTATAAGGTCCAACAATAACCTCAGGAACATATACTGTGCATGAGAAAGCAATTGTTATTGTTGTCTTTGCCTCACCTGTATATGCAAAATCTATAGTTGTACCATCCTGATGATAACACATAGCAGTTCTGGCATCCTTTGTTTCTGTATATAAACCATCTGCACTTGATGCTGTTATTGTTCCATTGTTAGAATACTGGCATCCGCCAAGACTTATTTTTGATGGTCCATCAACAGCTATTTCAAGTGAATTGCCATCTTTAAATGCAACACCATGATCCGGACCATTATATTTGTATGCATTCTTAGTTCCAACCTTTACTGTAAGTCTGTCATACGTAACATCCTTCTTACCATCCGTATCAGTAGCTATGATTGAGCCATCACGCAGATTATAAATAGTTTCACCAGCTTTTGCTTCTACTGTTTTATCTGCTGCGCTTACAGTTCTGGCTGAAAATGACATACCTGCTGGAACCGCAAGAGATACAGCCATAATCACAGCCATCATTGCTGACATATGCTTACGCAGTTTACCTGTTTTTATATGATGCATAAAAGCCTCCTACAATTATATAATTTTAATGTCATATTGTATGCTGCATTCAGAATCAACATCTATCTTTGTGAATCTGTTATCAGTTATCATAAGATTTTATATTGTGTATATTTACTATCTCACGTTACCCTGTTTAAGATTCAACCTATACACTATATATGCCACTGCTCCTTTCCTTACATATTCAACATAATATCTTACAGTCACAGATACATATGACTATTAATGCTTTAATTATATATAACAGCTCTCATAATTATAAGATTCATTTTTTTCATGGTTCATTTTTTTCCACACCCTGCCTGAAAAGTTATACTCAGACTACTTAACAATATTATTTTCTCTTATATCTGAAACAAGCTGCCGTCTGAATGCACGGCATCCGGTTTCATTCCAGTATTTCTTCTTTTCTATCTTAATAACCTCAAATGTTGTATTAAGTATATGTGATTTATAACTTGCAGCTGGTTTCTTTCCTGGATAAAACACAGTTATAGAATCTCTGTATTCATCCTCATCAAGATCATAATCCTTTGCAAACTGTTCAGCTAATTCTTCTGTAGTTATTCTCTTAATATGTGCATAATATCCAACAAGATAAGCAAAATAGTCAACATCAAACTTTTCAACCCAGTAATCATCTGATGCCACAAAGACTACAACAGGAAACTCCCTGTTTTCATCTGATATAAGCTTCTTAAGCACATCATATTCTTTCGTATGCCCAATACTCTTAACTGTCTGTCTTAATCTTTCTATATCGCATATTCCTATATTATCAGCAATCTCACCATAGAAATTAGGACGACTGAATAATATGTTTTCGTTATCCCTGTACTTATCTGCTGGTTCAGCATATTCGTTGCTTACATCAAACACAAGGGTATCATTCCTTTTTTCAATAGAAGCTATTGATATCCATACCCTGTTCGCTATCTTTGTATCAAGATGCGTTGTTACTTCCCTGAAATACAGCCTTTCAGGATCATATGAGATTGCAACCTTATATCCTGGCATCTCATTTTCATATGCTCCTACACTCTCTGGCAGATCATCAAAGACCTCAAGAAATCTTGATTTAATCCATGAATATATATAGTTAACTGCCTTTTTATATGCATCCTCCATAGAAAGGTTGGTAAGATCTATAGCCGAATGTGACTGGAATACTTTATATGTACCAAGCTTCTTAAAAGGCTCAAACTTTCTTCTCTTACTTACAGTCTCATTATCCTGGCCTTTTTCATGATCTATTTTCTTAAATGCCTCGTTTAATCTTTCATCATCCGGACCAATCTGGTTAACTATTCTTACTATATTGTTAACAGTAAGTTCTATTCCCTTTTCTGATGTATCCATCCAGAGCTGTTCTATAGCCCCCGGTCTTTTAAACTTATAGAATATCTTTGCAAGCTCTGTATCCTCATCAAACAGTTCTTCTATATATGGATGCAATGGCTCATTTTCAAACTTTAGTCTATAATGGCATCTTAACATATCATTCCACTTTTTATCCTTGTAATGCTGGTGGCCAAGATCCTCCAACAGCCCCACAATCGAATCGTCACATAACTCAAACGTAGCAAGTATACTATTCATCTTGCGTGCAAGGGCTTCATTTCCGATTCCAAAAGCTGAGCCCTTATATCTCATGTCATGTTCTATCTCATGCCATCCTTCAAACGAATTCGTTCTTACCTGTACTTCAAATGTATCATCTACATAATCTGCCAGATATGGATTAACAATTGTTTTGCTAAGATATGCTGGTAATCTGAATATACCATTTACCTTCATAGCCTTAAATTCATACTCGTTATTTTCTGTAGTTTCCCACATGCCAGGCGATACGAACAATGTATCCAGCAGCTTTCTGCATATATCAACATCATCAACAAAATACAGTATTATTCGAATGCCAACAAGATCCTGCATTTTCTTGTCAGCATTTTCTGTACCAGGTCTGCGGTAATCCTTAAATATAAGCTTGTTGACCATAGAATCAACCGTCTTTACCCTGTATGCTATTCTGTAATAAAAACCTGCCCTCTTTAACTTTTCTTCTATAATACTTAACAGATCATCCTTAACAACCTGTGGCACCACTATCTTCTCTACATTTTCTTTAGTAAATAATTCATTAACCTCATTCATAAGTTATACCATCCAGTTTTTAATATTTACATACTGTTGTATCTGAATATCAGATACCTGATGAATAATAGCTATAGTATACCACATTTTTCCTTTTAGAAACTAATAATTTGCTTAATTTTATATTATATGTTATAATCTAAGCACTTATTACTATATCGACTTTATGATTTGTTCATATTATGATATATACCAGGGGGAATTAACGATGGTTATTCATGAATCAGCTGAAGATTATCTTGAAACAATACTTATGCTTAGTAAAAAGCTGCCTGTTGTACGTTCTATAGATATTGCTAATGAAATGGGATATAAAAAATCCAGTGTAAGTATAGCAATGAAGAATCTAAGGGAAGCAGAGCATATACGTGTAACTAAAGAGGGTTATATATACCTTACGGATTCCGGAAAAGAAATAGCTGAGATGATATATGAAAGACACCAGATTCTTTCATCATGGCTCATAAAACTTGGTGTTGATAAAAAAGTGGCAGAAGAAGATGCCTGCCGTATCGAACATGACATAAGCAAAGAATCTTTCAACGCTATTAAGAAAGCTATATCAGCCCAGCTGAAGGAACTTGAAAATAATAAATAACAACTAACTACTAACAGCTAATAAACAATAACTAATAAATAATAGCTATAACTAATAACCCCAGTGTGCCGCATAAGAATCATTTCACATTCTGTCACGGCACTCTGGGGTTGTTTATACTGTCTTCTATCCAATATCTGGATATCATGTGATTATCACTTCATATTCTTTATAAGCCTCTGGCACTCTGCTGTCTGTTATGAACTTTACCTCGTCAAGTCTGGCAAATGTAACTGAGCTTATATTGTCAAACTTATCCGAATCTGCAAGTACATATTTACAGCTGCAATGTGCTGCTGGCAAGCGATGTTGAACAGTTCGCGAAAAA
>OGZC01000842.1_pt1 | contig 17272 bp, 10 predicted proteins | sample 1576751 | NCBI WGS metagenome assembly OGZC01 (sample SAMEA3541486, study PRJEB24748) | human gut metagenome | biome: human gut; feature: human-associated habitat; material: faeces | place: China | collected 2012
TGCTACCGGCTGTTTTCCGCCGGTAGTCTTTTTCGTAGGTGACAGCAACCCGTCCAGTCCGCCTTTCATGCTGTCTTTCAGTAAATCGCTCTTGCTCATATCGGGATTATTTTAATTTCAGTACCTCTTGCGCCAGTGCCATGTAGTCCTTGGCTCCGTTGCTGTTCCTGCTATACTCGAAGATGTTCTTGCCCTTTATGGGAGCTTCGGCCAAAGATACGTTATCCCGTATAACGGTCTTGAACACCTTTTCGCAGAATGAATCCTTGACGAGTTCGGCCACACTTTTGTTCAGTGTCTTGCGTTTGTCGAACTGGGTAATTACAATGCCACCAATAGCGAGTTTCGGATTCAGGCGTTCCTGGACGGTGGCAATCACATTCATGATCTTGGCCATGCCGCGCATGGCGAGGAATTGTGCCTGTACCGGGATAATCAGGTAGTCTGCGGCGGTAAGGGCGTTCAGCGTCAGCAACCCCAACGAGGGCGGACAGTCGATAAGGATATAATCGAATTTCCGGTTTTCGAGCAACTTGCCAATCAGGCCGTTCAATATCAGTTCCCGTCCCGGCTCGTTGATGAGTTCTGCCTCGGCAGCCGAGAGGTCGAGGCAGGACGGTACGACGGTTACACCTCCTGCCGTTTCAACTAATGGCAAGGGGTATTTGCCTTTCATCGCCCCGTACACCGTCTGTTCTTCCTCAATGGAGAGGCCGAAGGATTCCGTAAGGTTCGCCTGACCGTCCATGTCGATAGCCAGCACGCGCTTTTTCTTTTGCTGCAGGGCCGCAGCCAGATTGATGGTGGTGGTCGTCTTTCCGACCCCTCCCTTATGGTTCAAGACCGCAATTATTTTTGTCATCGTTTCACTCTTTTATTCCACTTGCAAAGTTAATACTATTTTTCGTAAATACTAAAATTAGTATATACTAATTCACTAAAAACTATTGTTTTAGCAGTGTAGTATTTTAGTATTTACTACTATACTAAAATAAAGTTTGACTAAGAGTAGTATATCCTACATTCGCAGACGAGTGGCTTACTAATCTACTACATATAGGATATACTACATTTAGTATTCGCTTATTTTCAAAGGTTTACTCTCTTATCAGAAAGGCAAATCCTCCTTTTCGTCCTGCGGGAAATCTGCAGGAGGAACGGGTGCGCCGTCTGCTCCGCTTACTGCATTGTCCTCTCCGGCTGCCGCGCCTTCCCGCCTTCCGGTATTGATAAAGGCAATACTCTCTGCCGTGATGGAGAGCTGTATCTGGCTCTCGCCGTTCTTGTCTTTCCACAGGGAAGATGACAGCGTGCCGTCAACAAGTATGAGTCTCCCTTTCGTCAGATATTCGGACAAGCGGATATGGTTGTCCTTGTTGCTGCGTACCCTTATCCAAGTGGTGATGTTTTGCCCCTTTGAATAATCGTCAACGGCTATGTCCATAGCCATGAATGAGCCGTGTGCTCCTGAAATTACTTGGCAATCTTTGCCGATGCGTCCGATAGTGTGAACATGTAACATAATAGAAAATTGTTTGTGGCAAGGTGGTTGGTCCTGCCGTTACCTAACTGTTTATTTTTTCCCTCTTTTCGGTTCCTTTCTCTGCCTGAACCGTTCCGGGATTTTATAGATGCGGTACCCGGCTGCCGGTACAGCTTCATACGACGGCTTTTCTTGCCAATTACTCTTCGTAGAAGGAAGAATTTGCAAGAAATACACTTCAAGCCGCCGGATCAAGCGCGGCAGCCTACCTTTGCATCTGAAAAATCGGACGGTGACGGCAGAGAGGAGACCGTAGAGGTTATACATATAATTGATATAAAGGGAAGAGGGCTTCGCCCAAGTATAAGAGCAGAGGAAAAGAGAGAGGTATAAAAGGAAACCGCCAACGGAGTTGCGGTAATTTACAAACGGGTATCGTGCCCTTCACCGACGATGTTGTCATAGGCACGATACCTTATCATAGCTTATTTTGTCAGAACCGGTATCTCAAAGGGAGGAATGCAGCAAATCGCCCATCCTTTGTTCTGGCAAAGTACAAAACCCTCTGACGATAGTATCTCCGTTTACGCCTTCAAGTCCGGCGAACATTTGTAATGCGTCAAACCCTCTGTCGAACTGTTCCATGATGACGGCGGGGGCAAAATGGATAATCCCGTGAGGGTAGCTTTTCGATGTGCCAATCCACCCGCGCAAATAATCATCGAAACAGCCTTCTGCTCTTGACGCATGGAACTCTTGTGAATGGGAACTGCAAATGGTTTTACCGTAGATTTCGTCTCCTAAAATTAAAGTTCCCGTTTGCGGATTGTACATAAAACGCCGATTGGTTATTTGAAGAATATCTATGATTTCCCATTTGACATTGATAACCATCAGGATTTTTTCAACCTGCCTTTTCATGCGTTTGCCTGTTTTACAATTTTTCTTGTCCATCACTTGTCTTTTATGCCGTGAAACATCTGCTTTTTTACCCTTTTTTCGATTCTTCTCTCTGTCTGAACCGTTCCGGGATTTTACAGATGCGGAACACGGCTGCCGACAGGGCTTCATACGGCGGGTTTCCCGGCCAATTACGCTTTCATGGAAAGGAAGAATTTGCGGGGAATGCACTTCAAGCCGCCGGATCAAGCATGGCAGCCGACCTTTGCATCTGGCAAACCGGACGACACCGGCAGAGAGGAGACCGGAACAGACCGGTAAATATGATGGTAAAAAGGGAGTACGGCTTTGCCTGTATAAATGCAGGGGAAGCGAAGTAGAAAAGGGTCCGGCTTGGGCGGGTCCGGCAAGGGTCTGCCGGGGCAAACATGAAAGGGATTCTCCTTATCCGCTCCACGCCTGAATTTCGACCGGGCGGAATGAAAGCGCGGAGCGAATAAGAAGTATCACCGTTTGCCCTTGACGTGGCAGGTCACAAGGGAAAGATACGGAACAGAGGCGGAAAGTCCGAAACCAGCGGCATAAAGACCGGTCGGGCTGTGGAATACCGTGTTGTTTCGACAGGTCGAAGCTCCGGCATGGAACGGCACGATCCGGGCTGCCGCCGGTTTTGAACGGCCTCCCGTACCTTTCCCTGACGACTTGTTACGGCACAGACTTTCCACTGGTTCACGGGGTTGGGAAAGCCGGCGTATAATAGGGAAACAGCCTGAAGGTAAAAAAGGAGTAATCGTACTATAAAAGGTATCGGTTGCCCCGCAATCCGTCCGGAGGGCTTTCGCCCATCGGACAGACCACAGAGGTTATCGGCTTATAGTTTGGGCTTGTTCTTCGGGAGAATGGGGCAAGAAAGTATTATTCTGTAAAATGGCCCCAGCTCGGTCTTTACCGGGTCTTTCGATACCAAGAATGTTGCGCTCTCCTTGACCTTCGCTATATCCAAAATGGTCTTACAGATGTACTTATTCCTCAAACGTGTTCCTCCCCTGTTGAACTGCAGCGGAAAACCTCGCTTGTCAGTGGTTTTGTGCAGAAACCACTCTTTCGGGTTGTTTTCATCACAGCCAAACTCCAGTCGGTCGTTCATTGTGATATTCATTTCTTTTGCCAATTTGGTGGATAGATACATGTTGCCGGTAACGCTGTTGAACCTTATGCTTCTTTTACCTACACGGTTTTCTCTTGTCCGGCAATTCTCGACGTTGTAAATTACAAATTTCATTTTCTTGAATTATTTACGGGTTATACAAATTACATGCTTACGTGGGCGTACCTTTTGGAAAATCCTTCGTGATTGCGGATAGTGTCGGTTATATCGCTTATTCTCCGGTGTATCGCACTTGCGGAAATGCCTGCATAGGCGGAAAGGTGTCTGTATGAACATTTCGCCTCGTACTCTTTCAGTCTGAAAAGCTCGTAGTCCGTTTGGGGATATTTCTTCTTCACAAACAGCAGTATGTCATACACCAGCTTGTCGGAAGCTGCCAGCACCTCGACGGACGGTGTTTCTTCTTCCTGCATGAGCAAAAAGAAATGTTCGTTGTCGGGGAAACAGTAACAACTATCCTTGTGAATACATTTCAGTCTGCACTTTTTGTACACGCCGAAAAAATAAGGCTCGAAGCTCTCGACAGGTATTTCCGAAATCACGACTTCCCGTTTCATCGCCAAATAGGCGTCGTGAAAGGCGTCCTCGTGCAGGTAACGTCCGAATATGTTACGCAATCTCTGATAGTTGTAAACGAACCAGTTGTCAAAAAGCGAATTTTTTTTCATGTTTCAATTTGTTTTTAAGTTTTTTTTATTTCCCTCCGGTTCGAGCGATTACCGGAAAGTTCGATTCTTTTTTCTGCCTCGTCTTTGCATCACGGGGTTTGCAGCAAGGATTCCATGAAAAATACTCTTGGAATGGAATGAGAAGGAAGATTTTTCATCAGGAAAATCGAAGATGGGCCTTGAGGCAAAGTTTTGAGATGCAATCAACTTTGCGGAAAAAAGTGTCGGGCTTTACGGTCGTCGGTTCGTGATAGCATCTCAATCTACAAAGGGGGGGGAAGCGAAAGCCTGCCTATAAAAGACAAGGTGTGTGGTATAAAAGGAGTGGCTGGAGGTACAAGGGGAAGATTCCGTTACAACCGGGTATGGCCGTGGCAGACCGGAAGGTGAAAAAATCCCCTGTCCGGTGTTGTAACCGAACAGAGGGAAAAGGTTAAATCTATGAATTATGGTCATGCCGCTTTGTCGGTGGCCTCGTGTTCGGAAAGGGCGGACTGCGTGCGTTCCGCCTCTTTCATGCTTTCGTCGATCCGATGCTGTAAAGCGTTGCACTCCTGTTTGAGCCTTGCCAACTCGTCCGCCTTGCTCCACTTGCGGGCGATGATTCCCTGCAAAGCGGGTATCTCGCTCTCCAGCTTGGCTATCTTCTGCCGTTGTTCCTCAATCATGCCGGGCAGCTTGGCGAGGGCGGCTTGCGGGTATCGGGAGGATTCCACGAAGCCCAGAGGCAATGCTCCCGATATGCCACAACGGTATTTCAGTCCGCTTACGCCCTCGACGAGGAACGTGTTGCGGTAGAATGTACCGCCCATGTCATACTCGCTGTACACCGACAGGTTCAATCCGGCATACGTGCCTATCGTACCGATTGCCCCGTTGCGGTAGGTCTTGGAAATGCGGTGCAGCTCCCGTCCGGTCTCTTCCGCCGTGGCTTGTGCGAGGTTCAACAGCCGGGTCGTCCGGTCTCCGGTGTAAGAGGTGATATATTCCCAGTCCTGCGTCATGCGTGCCGCCGCACTCTCGGCCTTTGTCATGTCTTCCCGGTTGGCCGCAATCTTACGCTCGGCCCTGATACGGTCTTTCTTGAAAATGGCCTGTTCCTTTTCGAGCTGCATAATCTTATTGTCGAGCTTCGTTTTCTCCAACAGGTCGGTATTTCCCGACAGGAGAGCCACGAACTCGGCGAAATTCATGCCGTTATCCTCGTCCATAGCGTCCTCGTCGATACGGCGCACAGCAATCGTACCGTTGTTAATTTGGTTGATGAACATTTGCTTGGTTTTCAACAGGTTAAATTTGTAAGCGTCGAGCGTCTTTTCCGTTCCGTAAATCACCACGTCCACGGTATTGTTTCCCCAGAGCTTAACGGTGTTGCCTTTGCGTACCGCACGACCGTTGCGCTGCTCCATGTCGGCGGGGCGCCAAGGTATCTCCAGATGATGCACCGCAACGGCCCTTTCTTGGGCGTTTACTCCCGTTCCCAACATCGAGGTAGAGCCGAACAACACCCGTACCCTGCCACTGTTCATGTCCGCAAAAAGTTTCTTTCTCGCCCGTTCGGTCTTGGCGTACTGGATAAACTGGATTTCATCGGCAGGAATCCCCATTGCCACCAGCTTGTCCTTGATGTCGCTATAGATGTTCCACTCGTTCGGCTTGTAAGTGGCAAGGTCGCTGAAGACGAACTGTGTACCACGATTGGCATTTGAACTTACATAATAATCATAAATAGTTCTTGCGCAAATCGAAGCCTTGTTGTTCGGGTCATCAGTAAACTTATCGCCCAACAGACGCATATCAAGAGACATCTTACGGGCCACGTTGGTAGCAACAAGCATTTTTGCCTTGTCGAGATTGTCCGGCTGCGGAATATCCAACCCCAAATCTTCCCATTGTCCGCTGTGCGCAAAGGCGACGAGCCGCCCGATCATTTCCTCCTGTTGGATAGTGGGTGCATGGGAAAGGAAACGCACGTTTTTGTCCGGCACATCGAGGTTTATCATATCGGCTGTACGATAGTCGGTAATCTCCCGCAGGAACATCGCCAGTTCCGGCACTTTGATGTAAGTGCGGAAACGCTCTTTGCGCTTTATCGTACCCGTTACGTTCAGCTCGTAGTCGGCGGCCTTTTTCGTGAAGATAGCCGCCCAAGCGTCGAAACAGCTTACTTGTTGCCGTTTGAGTTCCCTTGGACGCAGATATTTGAACATCACGTACAGTTCGGTCAGCGCATTGACGACCACCGTACCCGACAGGAACGTAGCCCCCAAGTCCTTTCCCGTGCGGCGTTGAATGTCCCGAATGGCAAACAAAAGGTTCATCGCCCTTTGCGAGCCTTGCGCATTGCCGATGCCCGCTACTCTCGTGTGGCGTGTCTGGAACATCAAATTTTTATAGCAGTGGCATTCGTCTACAAAAATGTGGTCTATGCCCATCGAACGGAAATCGATGGTATCGTCTTTCCGGAGGTCTATCTTCATCTGCAGTTCGGCGAGCTTGGCTTCAAGGTTCTGTTTCCGGGTTTCCAGTCCTTTCTGCATCCTGCCGCTCCGGTAACGCATAGTGGATTGCTCCAGCACTTCGAGGCTGCGCTCCACATCGGCCAGTTCTTCCGAGAATATGTCGTACATGGTTTCTTCGGATTGCGGAATCTTGCTAAACTGGTCGTGTGTCAGGATAATGCAATCCCAGTTGTTGTTCTTGATTTTTGAAAACACTTCCTTGCGGTTGGCGGGGGTGAAATCTTCCTTGCCCGGATAGAGCACCTTGGCCGTGGGGTATGCCTTTCGGAATGTATCGGCAATCTCGTGTACATTGGCTTTCAGCCCGATAATGAGGGGTTTCTGCACCAGTCCGAGACGTTTCATTTCGTATGCGGCCACGCACATAATCATCGTCTTGCCCGTGCCGACCTCGTGCCAGCAGATACCGCCGCCGTTCTGCTTAATCATCCAGATAGCGTCTTTCTGTGAGGGATAAAGTTCTTTGTACGGGAACAGCTCGAAAGAGAGGCCGGGGAACGTCTGCGCCGAGCCGTCGTAGTGCGGACGCACGTAACAATTGAAGCGCTCGTTGTATGTCCTTACCAGTTCGTCCCGGACTTCCAAAGGCTCATCGTCAAGCCACCGGTTGAAACGGTCTCTAATTTCCTGTATCTTGGCGGCGGCCTCCTGCATGGCTTCCTCGTCCGGCACACGTATTTTGCTGCCGTTCCGGTATTCCTCTTTCGTTATCTCAGGTACGGTATCGTGCAGGGCGTGTACAAACAAGTCCTCGCCGTTGTAATTGCGCACGGAATAGGTATTGTATGCCACGGGCGAATATCCCTGCAGCCGAATCAAGTAGGTATCGTTCACGTCGAAATACATCACGTCCGCACCCACTCCGAATAGGTCGGAGGCGAAATCGGCGTACAGCTTCGTATCTATCCACCGCTCGCCCATGTTGATGTCGAGTTCTTCATAGGGTATCGGTTCGGGTATGGTGTTCTCCAGTGCCTTTGCGGACGCTTCGGCCCATTCTTTCTCCTTGCCTGCGAGATTCGGGAGAAAGGAAAGCGTCTCTTCCTGCTTGGCGATGATGTTTCCGGAGAGGAACTTTCCTTTGTGCTCCCATTCCCCATTGGCCGGATTGTAGAAAATTTCCCCTTGCAGGGCTTCGATGATTTCTTCTTCCTCCTTGTTCGTGGCTTGTGCCATGTAGCCCATATCGACCTTGCCGTAAAAGTTCAGGCTGCTTGCCAAGGCTTCCACGGGGGACAGCGTTACGGCGGTGTCTATCTTCTTGAAAGCTACAGGTTCACGCATAACGTCGGCTTTGAAGATGTCCCTGCCGACCTGCATTTCTATCGTGAACACCTCCGTACCGAGGCTGTCGAGCAAGATAAACTCCTTGTTGTCGTTGTCGTGGAAAAATCCCCATTTGGCAATAAAAGCGTCGTATAGGGTGTTGAGTTGTTTACGCAGTTCCGAGCACTCCTTTTGTTCTTCCCGTTCCCTGCCGGACAGCTCGAAATACACCTTGCGTATGGGGAAATAGTCGGCGGCCCTGTCCGTATTTACCTTGCCCTCGTCCACGGGTACGAAATCAACGGCTGTCTCCGTGTAACGGCTCGACTTACGAAACCGAAGCGTACCTACCTGCCCCTCGAAAACGACCATTGCGCCGTTCTTCATCCATGTTTCCATGTCCTCCGTGTAGGCACGTATGCCTTTGACCGTCTGCGGCTCGCCGAAAAGAGACATCTGCACGGGGGTGTTGTCCTGGCCGTGATTGGCAAAAAGAGCCTTGCGAAAATAGCGGTCGAAATCGTATTTGAGCAGTGCGGAAAGGTATTGGGACATGGCGTTTCCATCGCCTAACCACTGGTATTTGCGGACGTACTTACCGAACTGGTTCAGCGCAATGCGACTGTCCGTGGCAAGGGCGGTCTTGGGGAGGGTAAAGATTTTGTTCGCATAGTCGGTCATCGTTCCTGCCGTGTCGACCTTTTCCTTGGAGACCTGCAAAAACATCTTCTCCCGTAACGAGAGCGTCGCCTTGCGGCTGTGCTTTTGGAATATCAAAAGGTCGCTCCCTACCTCTATGCCGCTCGTCTGCATGAAAAGGGTATCGGGTAGCCGTAAGGCCGTTATGAGGTCGGCATGATTGACGAGGTACTCGCGCACGAACTTGTTGCCCGGCGTGTCGGCAATTCCTCTCGGCGCAACGAACGCCAGCAGTCCGCCCTCGTTCAACAGTTCCATTGCCTTGACAAAAAAGTAGTTGTGTATGGTCTTGGCTGACTGTTCGTACATGCCGCCTTTCTTCCACATTTCCGCATCGAACACCCGGAAATTGCCGAACGGGATATTCGAGGCGATAACATCGAAGCTCTCATGCTCCAGATGCTGGTCGGCTATCGTCTCGAAGCCTGCCGTTACCGTGGTCGCCTCGTCATACAGAAGCGACAGGATAAGCCCCGTAAGACAATCTTTTTCAAAAGCGTAGCTGCGAGTGCCGGGCATGGAGACGGGCAGAAAGCCGCCAATTCCCGCACTGGGTTCAAGAAAGGTACTCATTTGCAGGCAGTTATCCTTGAATGTAGCGTGTATCTGCCGGGTTACTGCGTCCACGAGGAATTTCGGTGTGTAAAAAGCAGTCAGGACGGAGGATTTTATACTGTTGATGACGGCTTGCCGCATGGCGTCGTCATAATAGGGATATGCGCCTATCAAGTCCTGCAGCTTGCGGATAGGCTCGGCCACATCATCGCTGACGGTATGCTCCGTTCCTATATTCAATACATCTTTAATCCCCCCGAAACCGGAATATCGGGATAATACCTCTTTCTCTTCGTCAGTGGCTTGTCGGTCGTCGATACGGACTTTCATTGCCGTTGCAATGGCTTCCACGTTTGCCACCAGTGATTTTAATTTGCTGTAACTCATAATTTAACCTTGTTTGTTTCCCTTTATTCGGCCTGTTTGCGGCCTCCGGGATTATTTTTCTGCCTCTTGAAGGTGGCAGGGACAATCGGACAAGGCTGAAGCGAAAAAATACGCTCGACAACGGAGAGGAAGATTTTTGCGCCTCACTCGCGGCGCAGCCGGCATTGGCAAGATTGGAACGGCCCGTTACCTTCGCGGAAAAATAATACCCCGCAGGTCGCTGCAAGGCTGGGCACGGAAACCGACAGCTAAAAGAGGGAGGAAAATGCGTACAAGGGAGAAAGGACGGAACGGGTATAGAAAAGGGAGAAAGCGTCGTACAACGGGGAATGCTGCCGACAGACCGGAAATCCGGAGAAGATGGGATAAGACAAGGGAATCCTGTGCATAATCAAAAGAAAAACTTACCCCTGTAACCGATTATAATGAATAACCTATGACTGAAAAGAATACTCCCATCTTATCTCCCGAATATCTCGATTTCAGAAACGAGATAACCTCCCGCATCCGGTCGCCCCAATACGAGGCATTGAAGGCCGTAAACAAAGAGATGATCGCCCTGTATTGGGAAATCGGCAGGCGGATTACCGAACAACAAGCGGCCTTGGGCTGGGGAAAATCCGTCATGGAGAACCTTTCGCGGTACATACAAAAGGAGTTTCTGGGTATAAAGGGATTCGGTGTTTCCAACATGTGGGACATGGCCCGTTTTTATACCGAATACCGGTCGAATGAAATTCTCCAACCGTTAGTTGGAGAAATTAGCTGGTCGAAGCACATCGTCATTCTGACCAAGTGCAAAGAGATGCAACAACGGCAATTCTACATCTTGTCAACCAAGAAATACGGCTGGACGAAAGATGTACTTATCAACAAGATAGAAGCAAAGACCTACGAAAATTATCTGCTCGGTCAGAGCAACTTCGACATGACCTTGCCGGAGAAGATAAAGAACCAGGCCATACTTGCCCTGAAAGACGAATATACATTCGACCTTGTGGGCCTTTCGAAAGAACATTCCGAATACGAACTGGAACAAGCGATTATAAAGAATATCCGCGCGTTCCTCATGGAGTAGCGAGATATTCAGTTTTTTCTAACTGAAAGTGAGTACAGAAATGTTATCATAGCATGGCAGAGACTATTTGTCAATCCACTCTTTTAGCCGTTGAGCCTTCTCTTTACTAACGGTTATTTTTGTGTTCGGATACCCTTTTAAGCGGACAATAAGTTTCCCTCCGAAATAATTAGAAAGAAACAATACGTATTCTATGTTAATTATGTATTGGCGGTTGGCACGGAAGAAGCAATCAGGATTGAGTTGCTGTTCGAGTTCGTCCATTGACATATTGACAACTTCTGAAGTTCCATTATTAAGACGAAGGTATACCGTCTTGTTTTCGGTTTCGATATGGTTGATGTCCGAAACACGTACGGTCTTATACCCGTCACGATAGGGCAACAGGAAACGTTCCCGATAGCGGAACTGGTTCTTCTGCAACGAATCGAAAAGCTGCCGGAGATTTTCGTCAGCATAATTCTTGCCAGCTTTGGTAGCTTTATCTATGGCAGCTTCAAGTTCATCGGCATCCAAAGGCTTCAGAAGATAGTCAAAGCTATTGAACTTGAAAGCCTGTACCGCATATTCATCGTATGCGGTGGTGAATATGATTGGAACGGTTGCCGGAGCATATTTAAGCGCTTCAAAACTCAGGCCGTCAGTAAGGCGGATATCCGCAAGGATGAGGTCTGTTGTTTTGCCTGATTGGAAAAAATCGACCGCCTCTTTGATATTTGTAAGTGGTCCTTCAATTATAAACGTCGTATCAATGTCGTTCAGCAATCTAATGAGACGCATGGCATTGCGCTGTTCGTCTTCAAGAATCAGTATCTTCATAGGGACTGTTTTTTTATGATGGGCAAACTCACCGAATAGAAGTTCTCGGCATTTTCTATCTTGACTTTTTTATCGCAGAGCAACGAATAACGCTCTATTATGTTTTTATGACCCAAGCCGGTCGATTCCATTTTTGAGAGCAAGGGAGATTTAAGGTTGCGCACTGTGATATAGTCGTCAGACAACGTGATGTCAATAAACAACGGATTTTCCATCGAAAAACCGTTATGCTTTATTGCATTCTCCACAAGAAGTTGCAACACGGCCGGGGGAAGGTATCCTTTGCATTCTTTCAGTTCGAGGCTGATGTTCGTGACGACCCCTCCGACGTGGCGCACCTGCATCAGATACAAGTATGATTCAAGGAACTTTATCTCATCTCTGACGGGAATCAGATTCCGGTCCAGATTGGTGATGATGTACCGGTACACTTTCGACAGGTTACTCAGGAACTTGCCGGCAAGTTTGGTATCTTCCTCTATCAATTCCAGCAGGTTGTTGAAGTTGTTGAACATGAAGTGCGGATTAATTTGCAGCTTCAGCGAGTTGAGTTGCGACTGTAAGGCAATCTCCTTCTCCTTCATCAGTGCCATTTCAAGAGCCTGCTTCTCATCGCGCGCCCTGATGTATGACTGGAGGTAGAATGTGTTGGCATAAACGCTTGATATGAAAGTGGCTATCATGGCAAAAGTGTAAGCCCCCTTCATGTTGATCAGTTCGTCAAGAAGCCCGTTGCCGGTTTCATCCCACAAAAGATTGAACAGAGATGTCATGCCGAACGTAACGAGGTTATTCAGCGTCAAAAGACAGGAAGCATAGACAATCACCCACACATAAGATGTTCTGAACGGCAAAATCTTAAAAACAAGGTAAGAGAACCCCAAGGATATGTAGGTAAAGAGCATACACAACAAAAAATCGACGACATAATCGACTGTCGCCATTCCCGGTAATTGGTTGGCGGTTTCGTCATCAAGAATTAACCATATAATAAGGTAGAGGATATAGGAAACGAGCGATAGCAGGAAGCCGTTCCGCCAGTTCATTATTTTTACATTTTCTTTGATCATATTTGGTTGCAAAGTTACTTCATGTTGCAAAGGTACGACTTTGCTTTTTCATTTGATAGGTCGAAACCGGATGAAACAGACAAAACAGCAGTTGAAACAGATAAAAGGAGTGTCGAGACAGATGGTTCTATCATTTATACTGTATTCGATGCTTGCATAATGAACGTAGATTGCCAAAACAGGGTATGATTTTGGTAATCTGTAGGAAGGTGACGCATCAAGAAGCATGGCTTAACTGCCCAAAGATGTGCATCTTTGAAAAGAGCATTTACAATGACATTTCAGAAGCCATTTTAGCTGTTTTATAAATGTTTTTTTCCGTTTCGACTGCATGCCGGTTGTCGGCAAATTGGGTATGGAATATCTTTGCAGCCAAAATTGGCGACTTATGATTATTGAAACAGAACACCTTATCATCAGAGATTTTCAGGAGAAGGATGCCGTTGGTTTGCTGGAATACCTCTCCCATCCGCGTGTCAACTGCTTCGTGAGCGAACGCTTGTGCTCTGAAGAGTCTGCACTGGCTTATATATCCAATACTCCAAAGGAGTTGCTGCGCTATGCCGTGTGCCTGAAGGAAGACGATTTCATAATCGGTGATGTTTTTGCATTGCGTGAAGAAGCCGACACATTCAACGTGGGCTGGCATTTCAACCAACGCTTCGAGGGCAAGGGATTGGCGCATGAAGCGGCAACGGAATTTCTGGATTACCTTTTCCGTGAAGCAGGCGCACGTCGCATCTACGGCTTTGTGGAGGATGACAACCTGCGGTCGAAAAGATTGTGCGAACGTCTCGGAATGAGATATGAAGGATGCATGAAGGAATTCATATCGTTTGTGTGCCATCCCGATGGAACACCACGGTATGAGGACACCTGCATTTATGCGGTATTGAATAAGGAATGGAAAAACAATAAGAACAGATGATGAATAGAAGAACATGGATAGCCGGCATCACGGTAACAAGCCTGCTGGCTGCATTATTGACAGCCTGCAAACAAGAACAGAGGGAACAGGAAATGAGACAGACATTGCCCGTCATGGTGGTTTCTTCCCGGGCAGTTGAATTTCAAGAAAGTTATTCCGCCTCCATCCGTGGGCGGCAGGATGTGGACATAGTACCCCAAGTGTCGGGCCGTATCACCCGCCTGTGTGTGAAAGAAGGGGAGCAGGTTAAGACGGGACAAGTGCTTGCCGTCATCGACCAAGTGCCCTATCAGGCAGCCTTGCGCACCGCACAGGCAAACGTCAGCGCAGCACAGGCAAAAGTGGAAACGGCACGGATCGAGCTGCAAGGCAAGCAAGCCTTGTTTGATGAGAAAGTCATATCCGATTACGAACTCTCTCTTGCCCGCAACGGGCTGGCGGTAGCACTTGCCGAACTCGAACAGGCAAAGGCTCAGGAAACGGATGCCCGCAACAATCTCTCCTATACCGAGATAAAAAGTCCCAGCAACGGAGTGGTAGGCACGCTTCCTTTCCGCATCGGCGCACTTGTCAGTCCCGGCATGACGCAGCCCTTCACGGTAGTTTCCGACAATGCGGAAATGTACGCCTATTTCTCCGTCTCCGAAAACAAGCTGCGTCAGTTCAGGACACAATACGGTTCCATAGACAAGATGATTTCCCAAATGCCGGAAGTCGGCCTGCAACTGAATGACGGCACGTTCTACGGACGGAAGGGACGCATAGAGACTGTCAGTGGCGTGGTCAATGCCACCACCGGGGCGGTGCAAATCAAAGCCCGCTTCCCCAACCCCGACCGTGAGCTGCTGAGCGGCACCATCGGCAATATCGTCCTGCAAGGAGTGGATGCGGATGCCATCCTGCTGCCCAAGACCGCCACCGTGGAATTGCAGGACAAGATTATCGCCTACCGCCTCAGAAACGGAAAGGCCGAAGCAGCCTACCTGACCGTGGACCGTCTGAACGATGGTAACCACTTCGTGGTGAAGCAAGGTGTGTCCGTGGGCGACACCATCATCACCGAAGGGGTAGGACTTGTAAAGGAAGGAATGATTGTTACACCTAAAAACGTAACCCCATGAATCTACGATTTTTCATAGACCGCCCGGTATTCTCGGGCGTTATTTCCGTGGTGATTGTCTTGATGGGACTCATCGCCATCAAAGTGCTCCCGGTGGAGCAATATCCCGACATTGCACCGCCTACTGTCAACGTGTTCTGTACCTATCCCGGTGCGAATGCCGAAACCGTGCAGAAAGCGGTAATCGTCCCGCTTGAGGAAGCCATTAACGGAGTGGAGGACATGATCTACATGACCTCTACCGCATCCAACACGGGCGATGCTTCCATCAACATCTATTTCAAGCAGGGTGCCAACGCGGACATGGCGGCGGTGAACGTGCAGAACCGTGTGAATGGCGCGTTAAGCCAGCTTCCGGCGGAAGCCACCAAAAGCGGCGTCACGACAGAGAAACAGCAGAATGCCGAGCTGATGACTTTCGCGCTTTACTCACCCGACGACCGTTTCGACCAGACTTTCCTGAACAATTACATGAAAATCAATGTCGAGCCACGGGTGAAACGTATAGGCGGTGTCGGAAAGGCACAGCTGTTCGGCTCGAACTACAGTATGCGTTTGTGGCTCAAACCGGACAAGATGGCGGGGTACGGGCTTATCCCGGATGATATTTCGGCGGTATTGGCACGGCAGAACATTGAGGCCGCCACCGGTTCTTTCGGACAGAACTCCGACGGGGCAAACGAGTACACGATGAAATACCGGGGCAGGCTCTCGACTGCGGAAGAGTTCGGCGAACTGGTGGTCAAGTCCCTGCCCGGCGGCGATGTATTGCGATTGAAAGAGGTCGCGGATATAGAGCTGGGCGATGAGTATTACAATTATTCATCCGAAGTGAACGGACATCCGGCAGCCATGATGATGATAAACCAGAAATCCGGTTCGAACGCATCAAGCACCATCAATGAGATACACGAGGTACTCGATGACCTCAGCCGCGATTTGCCCGAAGGGGCAGAGTTTGTGGTGCTTACCGACACCAACAAGTTCCTGAATGCCTCCATCCATTCTGTCATCAGGACGCTTATCGAGGCGATACTTTTAGTCATCGTGGTGGTGTATGTGTTCTTACAGGACATCAAGTCCACGCTGATTCCCACGATTTCTATCTTCGTGTCCATCATCGGAACGTTTGCCGTAATGTCACTGATAGGCTTTTCCATCAACCTGCTTACGCTTTTCGCCCTTGTGCTTGCCATAGGCACGGTGGTGGACGATGCCATCGTGGTGGTGGAAGCCGTGCAGGCGAAGTTCGACGAGGGGTATCAGTCTCCGGTGCTTGCCGCCGATGATGCCATGAAGGGCGTGTCGTCGGCCATTCTGACCTCCACCCTTATTTTCATGGCGGTGTTCTTCCCTGTGGGCATGATGGGCGGTACTTCAGGGGCGTTCTATACGCAGTTCGGTATCACGATGGCGGTTGCCGTGGGCATTTCGGCCATCAATGCCTTCACCCTTTCTCCGGCATTGTGCGCCCTGCTGCTGAAGCCTTACATTGACGAGCACGGGAACACGAAGAACAACTTCGCGGCACGCTTCCGCAAGGCATTCAATGCGGTTTTTGACCGTTTGAGCCGTCGTTATGTGCGCGGTGTGCTATATGTCATTCATCGCAGGTGGCTGCTGTGGGGCACTATCGCGGTATCGTTCGGGCTGTTGGTGCTTTTTGTCAATACGACCAAGACCGGACTTATTCCTGAAGAAGATACAGGCACGGTCATGGTCAGCATGAACACGAAACCCGGTACATCCATGGCGCAGACCGGCAAAACCCTAAAACGTATAAACAGCCGTCTTGACAGTATCGCAGAGATTGAATACAACGGTACTGTGGCAGGCTTTTCTTTCAGTGGCTCGGGACCTTCGCAGGCCATGTCTTTTCTCACTCTCACGGATTGGGACGAGCGCAAAGGGGAAGGGCAGTCGGTGAACGATGTAATAGGCCGTATTTATGCCGCCACCGCCGATATTCCCGATGCCACCGTATTCGCCATGTCGCCCCCGATGATTGCCGGATATGGGATGGGCAACGGTTTTGAACTGTACTTGCAGGACAAAAACGCCGGAGACATAACCGCCTTCAGCCAAGTGACCGACCGGTTTGTGGAAGCGTTGTCGGGCAGACCGGAGATCGGTGAGGTCTATTCATCGTTCGCGGCTGATTATCCGCAATACTGGGTGGATATAGATGCTGCCAAATGCGAACAGTCCGGTGTGTCTCCTTCCGATGTCCTGTCAACACTCTCGGGATATTTTTCGGGAGAATATGTATCGAATTTCAACCGCTTCTCAAAACTGTACCATGTCACCATGCAGGCTCCTGCCGAATATCGCATGGACACCGAATCGTTGGACGGCATGTATGTCCGTACTTCCGACGGCTCCATGTCGCCGTTGAGCCATTTTGTCCGTCTTACCAAGACCAACGGTCCGTCGGACCTGACCCGCTTCAATATGTTCAATGCCATTTCCATCAGCGGGTCGCCGGCAACAGGATACAGTTCGGGACAGGTATTGAAGGCCATAAGGGAAACTGCCGACCACGTTCTCCCGTCAGGTTACACCTACGAGTTGGGAGGGTTGTCGCGCGAAGAAAGCAATACGACGAACAA
>OGZC01000844.1_pt1 | contig 17221 bp, 15 predicted proteins | sample 1576751 | NCBI WGS metagenome assembly OGZC01 (sample SAMEA3541486, study PRJEB24748) | human gut metagenome | biome: human gut; feature: human-associated habitat; material: faeces | place: China | collected 2012
GTCCACGATGCGGCGGTTCGTCTCCTCCGGCAGACATTCATCCTTGCAGCGGTTGCCGGCCTCCATGTGGAAAATGGGAATATGCAGCCGCTTGGCGCCGATGACGGAGAGGCAGCTGTTGGTATCGCCCAGCACCAGCACGGCATCAGGGCGGATGGCAGCCATCAGCTTGTAGCTCTCGGCGATGATGTTGCCCATCGTCTCGCCGAGGTCGGCACCCACGGCGTCCATATAGACCTCCGGGTCGGCAAGCTCCAGATCATGGAAAAATACGCCGTTCAGGTTATAGTCGTAGTTCTGGCCGGTGTGGGCCAGAATGACATCAAAATACTTGCGGGTCTTATTGATGACTGCTGCAAGCCGGATGATCTCCGGCCGGGTGCCGACGATGATAAGTAATTTCAGCTTGCCGTTGTTTTTAAAGGAAATGCTGCTGTAGTCAGCCATGGGTTCCTCCTCATTTAGACTTTCTCAAAAAACGTATCCGGGTGGTTCGCATCAAACGACTCATTTGCCCACATCAGCGTGACAAGATCCTCCGTCTCGCTCAGATTGATGATATTGTGGGTGCAGCCCGGCAGCATATGAACGGCCTGCGGCTCCTCGCCCCGCACCTCAAATTCCAGCACCTCATCACTGCCGATGCGGCGCTCCTGAATCAGGGCGTGGCCTGCAACAACAATGAAAAACTCCCACTTGGTATTGTGCCAGTGCTGGCCCTTCGTGATGCCGGGCTTTGAGATATTCACACTGAACTGGCCGCAGCCTTCGGTTTTCAGCAGCTCGGTAAAGCTGCCGCGGGCATCCTCGTTCTTTTTCAGTGCAAAGCAGACCTTCTCCTTTGGCAGATAGGAAAGATAGGTGGAGTACAACTTCTTGGCAAAGCTGCCCGCCGGGATGCGGGGCATCACCAGCGTAGCGGGCTGCGCTTTGAACTGCTCCAGCAGGTCAACGATCTCGCCCAGCGTGACCCTGTGGGTCACGGTCGCAGCGCAATAGCGGCCCGTCTCGCAAAAAACAGGCGTAAGACCGTTATAATCGCAGTGGTGGGGATGCCCCTCAAGCGCATCGAGCATCTCGGTGATCAGGTCGTCAATGTACAAAAGTTCCAGCTCGGTCGCGCGGTCGTTGACCGTGACGGGCAGGTCGTTGGCAATGTTATTGCAGAAGGTCGCCACGGCGCTGTTGTAGTTGGGGCGGCACCACTTGCCGAACAAATTCGGGAAGCGGTAGACCAGCACCGGCGCACCGGTGGCCTTGCCGTAGTCGAAGAACAGTTCCTCGCCCGCAAGCTTGCTCTTGCCGTAGTCACTCTCACCGTAGCGGCCGATCAGGGTCGCCTGAATCGAGCTGGACAGCATGACCGGGCAGGTGTTGCCGTGAGATTTGAGCGTGTCCAGCAGGGTGGAGGCAAAGCCGAAGTTGCCTTGCATGAACTCGTCATTGCTTTTGGGTCGGTTGACGCCTGCAAGGTTAAAGACAAAATCGGCCTCGGCACAGAATTTGTCCAGCGCAGCGGGGGGCGTGTCAAGGTCGTACTCAAACACCTCATCCACAGTCAGGGCAGGGCGGGTACGGTTCTTGCCATCGCGGATGTTCTTCAGATTTTCGCAGAGGTTGCGGCCCACAAAGCCCTTGGCACCGGTCACGAGAATTTTCATGCCTTTTTCTCGGCCTCCATCTCCTTCAGTGCGTTGCGCACATACTCGGTGGTCAGGATCTTCTTGACAGTGCCCTCGACATCGAGGCGGTTCGTGTTGTGGCTTGTGTAGGAGTCATCGGCCATTGTGTGGACCTCGCCCTTGACAACGAACTTATCATAATTCAGGTCGCGGTTGTCGGCCGCCACGCGGTAGTAGCCGCCCATATCCTCGCTGCGCAGCCGCTCCTCGCGGGTCATCAGCGTCTCAAACAGCTTTTCGCCGTGGCGGGTGCCGATGATGTTCGTGCCGGTATCACCGAACAGCTGCTGCACAGCCTTGGCCAGGTCGCCGATGGTGGAGGCATCGCTCTTCTGGATGAACAGGTCACCCGGGTTGGCATGCTCGAACGCAAACATGACCAGATCCACGGCCTCGTCCAGATTCATCAGGAAACGGGTCATGTTAGGATCGGTGATCGTGATGGGGTTGCCCGCCTTGATCTGGTCGATAAACAGCGGGATCACGCTGCCGCGGCTGCACATGACATTGCCGTAGCGGGTGCAGCAGATGGTCGTGCCGCCGCGCTCGGCTGCCACGCGGGCGTTGGCAAAGATGACATGCTCCATCATCGCCTTGGAGATGCCCATCGCATTGATGGGGTAGGCAGCCTTATCGGTGGACAGGCAGACCACGCGCTCAACGCCGGCGTCAATGGCAGCGTGCAGCACATTGTCGGTGCCGATGATGTTCGTCTGCACGGCCTGCATCGGGAAGAACTCACAGGAGGGCACCTGCTTCAGCGCAGCTGCGTGGAAGATGTAATTTACGCCGGGCATGGCGTCCCGGATGGACTGCGGGTTGCGCACATCGCCGATGTAGAACTTGACCTTGTTGGCGTACTCGGGGTACTGGGCCTGCAGCTCATGGCGCATATCGTCCTGCTTTTTTTCATCGCGGGAGAAGATGCGGATCTCGCCGATGTCGGTGGTGAGAAAATGCTTGAGCACGGTATGGCCGAAACTGCCGGTGCCGCCGGTGATGAGTAGGGTCTTATCCTTAAAAATGCTGTCTGCCATGATGGCCTCCTTATATTTGACCGCGCATGGGCGCAGTTTACCTTTATAATCTTATTTATTCTAGCACAAAATTCCCCGCTTGAAAAGGGCACGGGGTTGGAAATTGCTGCTTTTTGTGGTATAATGGGCACGAAATCAAAAGTCCGGCGTCATGCCGAATGTTTTTTACAAGGAGGACCCGCCCATGCGCGCCTACGAACGACTGTTAAAATATGTAAAAATCCACACGACCTCTGACCCCAACAGCGGCACCCATCCCAGCACGCTGCGCCAGTTTGATTTGGCCAAGATCCTCGTTGAGGAGTTGAAAGAGCTTGGCCTCGCTGATGCCCATGTGGATGAGCATTGCTATGTCTATGCCACCCTGCCCGCCACCCCGGGGCAGGAGAGCGCCAAGCCCCTCGGCTTTATCGCCCACATGGACACGGCGGACGATGCCAGCGGCGAGAACGTCCGGCCGCAGATTCACGAGAATTACGACGGCGAGGCCGTCACGCTGCCCGCTACCGGCACGGTGCTTGACCCGGAGGTCTTCCCGTTCCTGCGCGAGATGAAGGGCCAGACCCTAATCACGACCGACGGCTCCACGCTGCTGGGTGCAGATGACAAGGCCGGTGTTGCCGAAATAATCGAGGCGTGCCGCGAAATTTGCGATGACGCAGAGCTTTGCCACGGCAAAATTTCAATTTGTTTTACACCCGATGAAGAAATAGGCAGAGGTGCCGACAAGTTTGATTTTGAAACCTTTGACGCGGATTTTGCATATACCGTTGACGGCGGAGAGCTTGGCGGAATAGAATATGAAAACTTCAACGCGGCAGGTGCAAAAATAACCTTCAACGGAGTCAACACGCATCCCGGCACGGCTAAAAACAAGATGAAAAACGCTGTTTTGTATCTTGCGGAATTTATAAATATGCTTCCTGCCGCCGAAGCTCCCGCGCACACCGAAAATCGCGAGGGATTTTATCACGTTTCATCGGTTAACGGCAACGAGAGCAAGGCAACTCTTCATATGATAATCAGAGATCACAACAAGCAAAGCTTTGCAAAGCGCAAGGAATTTATTACCGTACTTGTTGAATTTTTCAACCGCAAATACGGAGAAAACACGGTTTCGGCTGAAATTAAAGACAGCTATTACAATATGCTTGATGTCATTAAAGAGCATATAGACATAGTAGAACGAGCAAAAAAAGCAATGCGTAAATCCGGTGTGGAGCCGCAAATTACACCGATACGCGGCGGAACCGACGGTGCAAGGCTTTCGTTTGAGGGTCTGCCCTGCCCCAACCTTTCAACCGGTGGAATGAACTTCCACAGTATTTATGAAGCAATACCTGTAAATGCTATGCTCAAGATGGTTGAGGTCATTAAAAACTTAGTAAGCAAATAATTGAATAAAGAAAAAGTCCCGTGAAGTTTACTCTCCTTCACGGGACTGCTTTTATGTATTATTTTTATAACTGCGGTATTCTCTTTCTATCCAAGCCATTAACAGATTAACTATCCGCCTTTGCTCGTCATAAGACAATTCTCTGCCCTTTTCTACATGATACCACTTATTTAAACACCCTCGACAGCAGCAGGCGCAGGCATGCTGAGCCTTAAACACGGGGTGACCGCGCATCGGCGTTTGCTTACCGTCGTTTGGTATAACCGCCGGTGCAAGACGTTTCTTTATAAAATCCTCCGCATGGCTTTTTACGGTATCCAAGCCTTTTTTGTCGATATAATTTATATCCTCATCGGACAGATGGAATTTAGCTCTGAAAGCAGATTTTTGAAGCCTTGAGAGTGCTTCGTCAACAGTCAACCGAAAACTCCTCTTTTCAGTAAAAATCAAGATAAGCATACACCCTTTTGACTGCTTTTGCAATGACTCGTTTTTTGCTCGACAGCAGAATACTATCTTGACAGCTTCACTTTTTTCATCATAACAGCCGAATACACAAATACAACGGCTTCTGTTATAGGCATTGCCCACCAAACTGCATTTCCGCCGAAAGCAACAGGCAATAAAAGTATCAGAGCACCGCTTATTACAATACCTCTTGCAACGGATGCGATAAGTGATATCTTGGCTCTCATAATAGCCTGGAAATAGTACGTTGAATAGATATTGAACGGCAGCAGTATAAATGAAATCGCATAAATTCTGATTATTCCGGGAGCTATTGACAGCACCTCGGGAGTGGGCGTCATAAACAGCTTTATAAACACCTGCGGCATAGCCATAGAAAGAACCGTCCAAATTGCTCCGAAAACGGCAGCAGTTATGATATTGTACTTAAGCATTGTCTTAATTCTGTCTGTAAGTCCGGCACCGAAATTACGCGAAATTACAGGCTGTGCCGCCTGACCGATACCGTAAGAGCAGCACTGTACAAGAGTGCCTACAACAACTATTACTCCGTAAACCGCAAGTGCGTCCGTACCGAGATACTCCATTACACGGCGGTTAAACAGCATTGTGGCTATGCCCATTGCCACGTCAACTATAAACGAAGAAAATCCGTTGACGCTTATCATTTTAAAGCTGTTAAGTATTCTTAGAGGCTTTACGAATTTCAACGTATTCTTTTTGCCGATAAAATGCGTAAGCATCACAAGAACGGACATTGAAGCTCCCATTGCCGTTGCAATTCCCGCGCCTTTAATTCCCATATCCAATGTGAACACAAAGAAATAATCTCCGAACACATTGAATATACCACCGAAAATAACGGCTTTTGTGGCTCTGCCGGGGTCACCGTCATTACGGAGAAACGACGAGAGCAGATTTATAAATACATATACGGGAACAGTAAGCTTTGGGGCTACCATATATTCTTTGCAAAGCGGCATAAGTGCGTCATTTGCGCCGAAAAGCCTGAGAAGCGGTTCCTCGCAGACCCACACCAAGACCCAAAGTATCAACGCCCATAAAACTCCGAGTATAAATGCAGAGGTAAAATATCCGTTTGCCTCTTTTACGTCATCGCGTTCTCCCCTTGCGACGGCATAAATCACCGAGCCGCCTATACCGCACAAAAGCCCAAAGCTGTATATAATATTCCAAATCGGGGCAATTACCGCCATTGCGGCAGAGCCGTCCGGTCCGTGATACTGTCCTACCATAGCCATATCCACAAGTCCGTAAATGCACGCTATCAGTGCACTTCCGAATGAAGCTATAAAAAATTTACGGTAAAGCTTACCGACATTATCCTTTAAAAGATCCATACCTACTCCTTGAATATTAAAAAAGACCGGATATGGAACGGGCATTTCAGCCTGCACCTTATCCGGCTTGTTATTTCCATACGATAACCAGCCCTCCGAGTGAGCTATTGTATTGTATCAACTTTTGTAATCAAAGTCAAGAATTTTCAATGAGGAGGAAATTGAGAAGAGCATTGCAGCCCTTTTCTATGTCATTGTATGCTTTGTCAAAGTCGCCCGAATACCACGGGTCGGCAACGTCGGAATTGCTTCCCGTAAACTCAAGCAATTTGTGTATTTTGTAATCCGCATCGCCGCCGAATAGTATTTTCATATTACGTATATTGGCGCTGTCCATGCCGATAAACATATCCGCTTCATAATAATCATTTCTTTTTAGCTGAATCGCCTTTTTATCACCTATTGCTATTCCGTGATATAAAAGCTGTTCTTTAGCTTTCGGATATATTGGTTGTCCTACGCCATTCCATATTTCCTCATCACTCGTTGCTCTCGAACATACCGAAAATTTATCCGACACACCGAGATTATTTGCCATACTTTTAAATATAAATTCTGCCATAGGAGAACGACATATGTTACCGTGGCAGACAAATATAATTTTTTTCACTTCCACACTATAACCCCCATATTATACCTTTCCTATACCCCATGTATACTTATACGCTTTTCCTATTTGATATGCTGTTATCTCGTCGAGCCGCTCCTCCGGCTTAATAAATGTAACGGTCTTCATACATAAGCGAAAAAGCGAACAGTTTTTTAATCAGCATCACACTCGTCTGAATCCGCATAAAATTATAAATTACTGTTCTTTTTTGCAATATACTTAACTTTTAAATCGTCAAAAATATTTGATAATCCTTCCCATGTGAGCTGTCGTTTTTCAAACCAAATCCTCTGTAAAAAACCAAGAGCCCTGTTCGGATTTGCAAAATACAGCTTTGAATATCCGATTCTGTTTTTATCAAGATATGAGTAATAATAATCAAGCTTATTATGAAACTGCTCATATGAATTTTCTCCGCGCCAAACAGTTTCGCACATAGCTCCAAGCCTAGGATAAGTCATTTTGTCCGCTTTTTTCATATCGGGAACATATTCCGTCCATAACGTTGCTTCCGCACCGAGGCAATTTCCGTCGTATAATTTATGGTTGGCGGTATTTTTGAGACTTATGTAGCCGTAAGGCAAATCTATATAATATGCTTTTGAACTTGTATCGATAAACGGTCTGCCGCCCGTGTTTATGTCTCCGCATTTCGTAAAGCCCAAATTTTCGGAAAGCAGCTTATCATCCTTCAAATCCCAACTCCACATAAACGCCTGCTTATTCTTGCCTGCGCAATAATCATTGATTCTGTTCATAAAACAGCACTGAAGCTCATCCTCGTTATTTAAGCCAAGCTTCTTCATCATTGCCTGACAATGCGGGCAAAGATGCCATCTGTGTTTCGGCACCTCGTCGCCGCCTATATGAAAATACTTATCCGGAAAAAGCTCACAAAGTTCATCCACTATATCCTCGACAAATTCATATGTGCTTTCTTTCCCTGCACACAAAACATCATGCTTTACTCCCCAATGGTCTGCGACCGGCAAATTTCTTTCAAAACAGCCGAGGTAATTATAACAAGCCAGCGCACTTCTGCTGTGCCCCGGAATATCAAATTCAGGCATAACCGAAATACCGAAATCATGTGCATATTTGACTATACTTTTAATCTGAGCTTTTGTGTAATAGCCCTTATGTTGCCTATGATTAAAATTTGTCTTTTTCCTTACAGACCCGATTTGCGTCAGCAACGGATATTTGTAAATCTCAACTCGCCATCCCTGGTCCTCCGTCAAATGCAAATGCAGAAAATTAAGCTTGTGCAGAGACATTTTTCTAATAAACAGCTTGACATCGTCAACGGGATAGAAATATCTCCCGACATCAAGCATAAAGCCTCTGATTTTATACTTAGGCTTATCCTTTATCTCAATAAACGGAATCGTTCGGCCGTATTCAAACAGTAGTTGCTTGAGTGTTTGCAGAGCAAACACTTTTCCTGCCTCCCCACTCGAATACACGGTGATTTTCTCGTTTACTTCAAGTCTGTATTCTTCATTTTCAAGCGAAAAATCATGCGTAAAACTAACAACAACATCATTTCCGACCGGCAGTTCGAGTTTACGTATAAAATCATAAAAATCATCTTTAACAGAACCGTTGACATTTCTTTCGTCAAGCGACAAAGATTTTATGAACAATCTTTTTGTTTCATCTGTTTTTTCAAATAACGGAGTTGGGATAATATGAGACATAAAAAAACCTTTCGCATAATCTATATATTAATAATTATACACTTGACTTGTTTTATTGACAACTGTCCTTATTATGATATAGTTATACCATATCATCGGCAGAAGGTGTATTATGCATAATAATAAAAAAAGCTTTGATAAAAAATGGTACAGCGAGGAGTTCTTGAACAAATTAAAGAAAACAGCCTACGCGGAAGCCGACGGAAATTTAACTTACACAGCCAAGTATGCTCCTGACGCCGTATCAAAATACGGCATAGATCCGCGCATGCTCGGCGGACCCATAGGCAGAATGGCAAGGAAACTAAGGCTTGTCCCGGATTTTGTTCTAAAAGGTATTCATTTAAAAATAACCGAGAAAAGCCTCGGTTTTTTCAGAAAGGGCTGCGACAGAATTTCTTATGCAAACTGTCATATAAAAGGCGTTTCAATCAAAAACAAGCACATTAAAGCTTCCGACGGATTTGATATTCCGATCAGAATATATGAAAATGCGGAATGTGAAGGCACAAGGACGGCAATGATTTTCATTCACGGCGGCGCATTTGTCGGCGGAACGCTCGCGCCGTATGACGAAAGCTTAAAAATGCTCGTTGATAAATTCGCCGTTAAGGTAATAGGCATAGATTACAGACTTTTGCCCGAAAACGCCTATCCCGCACCGTACAGCGATTGCTTTGACGTATTGGAATATATAAGCCGCAACTGTGGCGAATTCAAAATAAACAAGGATAGAATTTTTGTCTGCGGCGACAGTGCCGGAGGAAATATTGCTCAAGCGTGCTCTACCAAATACAAGGGTACCGGAAAAATCAAAGCGCAGCTTCTGCTTTATCCTACCTTGAATATGTTCGGTTTTACCGACGAGTATTATAAAAAAGGATATTCCGACTACAAATTTGAGCCGTCACAAAAGGCCGTTTCAAAAGGCGTAATAAAACAAATGCAAATGCTTACACACTGCAATTTTAAGCAGATAGGCATACTCTCGCCCGACGAATACAATAATCCGTACATTTTCGACGCAAGCGGCAATGTTCCGACATTTATTACAGTAGGCGCGCTTGACTATCTGAAAAAAGACGCCGTCGCTTGGGCTCATAAGCTTGCAAACGCAAATGTAAAAACAAAGCTTGTCGTTTACAACGGACTCGGCCACGGATATTTAAACGCGACCGGAGTTTTTCCGCAAGCAGAGGACGTGATAGACGAAATGGGCAAATTCATATATACGATTTTAGAATTGTAAAAGCAATCGGGCAACGGGTTTCCCGCCAAAACCTGAACATATACTCGCAAAAAGCGTCGGAGATTTGCTTTCTCCGACGCTTTTTCTTTTATTCTGTGTTACGGCAAAATTTCGAGCCAATAGCCGTCCGGGTCCTCAATGAAATAGATACCCATTTCAGGGTTTTCGAAGCAGATACAGCCCATTTCTTCGTGCTTTTTATGCGCCGAATCAAAATCATCTGCCTTAAATGCCAAATGAAACTCACATTCACCCAAATCGTACGGCTGCGGATGTTCTTTAAGCCAAGTGAGCTCAAGCTCAAAATCGCTTGAATCATTGCTCAAATAAACGATAATAAAATCGTCGGTCGTTTTTCGTCTGACCTCGTGCAAATCAAGCGCGTCGCCATAAAACTTAATCGACCTATCCAAATCTGAAACATTATAGTTTTCATGAATCATTCTAAAGCTCATATTTCTTCTCCTTTCGCTGATTCTGTGTTTTTTATTCGTGATTTATACTGCGGATATTCGGTGATAAACCTATCAATCACGCTCGGCTCGTTCCAATAATGCATAGGAAAAACGGCGTCACAATCGACATGTTTCAAAAAATAAAGCATACCGTCGGCATAATGCTCCTCCTGCCTTGGGTCAAGGGGAACGAATGCGGCATCAAAATGCGTGCCCTTAATTTTGTCAATCTCGGCACGGTACATGGAGGTCATTTGGCGGTTATCGGCTTCCGTCTCACCCTCCCAATGCCAATCGTTCAAATCACCTGCGTGGTAAATCATGCCCTCGCTTGTCTTGACGATAAAAGCAACACCGCTGTCGGTTGATAGAAGCGTAGTAACCTTTGTACCATTGTCAAGAGTGTAGGTTTGATCGTGATAAGCCGTCGTAACTTTCACACCGGCAGGATACTTCTTTTTGCTGATATCTTTCGCCAAAACAGCCTGATAATTCATACCCATATCATCAAGAATTTCAAAAATTTTCGGATTGAAATGGTCTTGGTGAAAATGACTGCAAAAGACTATGGCTTCCTTGCTTTTGTCAAGCCTCGGCATCTCGCCTTTGTAATAATCAAAAACATAATAGCAGTTCTCGGTTTCAACCAAAAATCCGCTGTGGTTAATGTATGTTATTTTCATAATCCACCTCTATTACTCTTATCTTATTATATCAAAGCGATAAATCGGAATCAATACCACACAATATTTTCGATACGGAGCAAAACGCTTAAAACGGTCTGCTTGAGCCTCTTCGCTTTTTTAACAAAAAACAGTTTTAATCGCCGTATAAAATATATAAATAGCAAAAGACTTGAAACAAAATTCGTGAGTATGGTATAATTTTAAAAAAATGACGGAGGAATTTCTATGAACAGAAAAAATGCAGGTGCGGTTTTCGGCACTCTCTGCGGACTGACGGCATTGACCGCAATGTCGGCTGAAATATTTTATAATTTCTCGATAAACACAAAATCACCTATACATATGAGTAAGCTCAACAATCTCGTTCAAAAGGTCACGAACACATCCGGCAGCGAAGAAGACGCGAGCGAAAAATACAGCGGACTTACCGGTACGCCCGAAATGAAAAAATGGTACAATGAGCACGGTGAGGATGTTTACATTATGTCCGACTCTCTTCGTCTGCACGGTAAGATATTTAAAAACAACAGTTCAAAATATGTACTTGTCTGCCACGGATACACAAGCAAGGCCAAGCATATGGCCGGTTTTGTAAACAAATTTTACTCACTCGGGTATAATGTTCTGGCAGCAGACGCACGTGCACACGGCGACAGTGAGGGCACGAAAATAGGAATGGGCTGGCCGGAGCGATTTGACGTTATCGAATGGATAAAGCTTATTATTTCTTGGGATTCGAATGCACAAATAATACTACACGGCGTATCCATGGGAGCGGCGACGGTGCTTATGGCATCCGGTGAAGAGCTGCCCGAAAATGTCAAGGTTATAATCGCAGATTGCGGCTACACCTCGGAATGGGATGAATTCAAATGCGAAGCAAACGCTCTGCATATCCCGTGGTTCCCCGTACTCAACGCCGCATCTGTGTTGTCAAGACTTCGCGACGGGTATGATTTCAAGCAAGCGAGCGCTCTTGAGAAGGTCAAACAAAGCCGTATTCCGACTCTGTTTATTCACGGCTCCGATGACGAGCTTGTTCCATACAGTATGCTCGATAAGCTGTATTCGGCGGCGGCCTGCGAAAAGGAATGTCTGACCGTCAATGGTGCCGGACACGCGCTTTCATCCTCGGTTGAGCCGGAGCTTTATTGGAACACGGTTGAGAGCTTCATTGATAAATATTTAGAAAAATAAAATTTGAGCCGTGCCGTTCGGCGGAAATAAACATATGTATTTTAAAGACTATTGCGAATAATGTGCAGAATGGATTGTAGCTTCGATGGTAAATGCGGAATACGGTAAGGTCAAATTGTCATTGACCTTGCACTTTAACGAGTATAATAATTTTCGGCTTCTGTTAGACGGGAAAGAACCTATGGACTTTGAAAATACAGGCAAAGCAATCAATTATGTATTTGAAACAGAAGTTGGAAATCATATTTTAACATTTGAAAGCATTCCTTTTGAGAAAAATCAATTAGGAAAATTGAAATTTTCGTTTTTATCCGAATCATTTCAAAAGAGAATATTGAATCATTTGTTTGCTTTCAGATATGATTTAGCCTGTTTCAAAGTAACATACATGCTGCATATTCATCGTAATGCAAAATTGGAAATTGCCATTAAAACAAGCTATTATAATAATTTCCTTTATATAGGGGCTAAATGTTTGCATCCTGTAATTGTTCAAAGCTCAAATATAAAAGTTCAGAAAGAGGAATTTTCTGTATTATATAATAAGCTTTTGAAGAAGAAATTTTATTTTTCTCAGATGGTTATTTGGACAATTTATTTTATTTTGTTAATAACGGTTTTTGGCGGACTCGCTATCTATGATATTATACATTGGGAAGCAGATGCCTACATGGCAGGGTTTAATAAAATTTCAGCATTGTTTTTGGGCGTTTTTCCGCCGCTTATTATGATTTTATTTTCTTATTTTTTCTGTATTGTAAATCTCGTTAAACAATACAACAATAATTATTTATGCGAATAAATGATTATTGTTTTTGTAAAATATGAAGCAAAAGAAAATGCCCGAATGCTGCCGTAAAAAGCAGTATTCGGGCATAAAAAAGCCTCGGAACAAATTGTTCCGAGGTATTGGCAGAGGTATAACAACCTGTCAAGTCACGGTAGTATTTGCTTTGCAAATCTCCACCTTAAAGACTTGACAGAACGTTTTTACGGGTTTAATTGCATTATAAACCCGTAATAAGAACATCACCCATTTACAAAATCACAGATTTTGAATGGGTCCCGATAACCTTGTTACTCGCTTCGCTCGTAATAAGGATTCGAACCTAAAATGACGGAGTCTGAGCCTCGTAATCTTTTTTCAAAACCGCCTATTTAAGCCGTTTTTCAGACTTTGCGTCTCTCAAAAATCTCTCAGAATTTTATTTTTGCTCTGTATAGCAACTTCGTATGAGGAATTGCGAACCTTACAATGAGGTGTCGATTGAAACGCAAAGTCTACTACTTTATCAATCTTCTGTATTTCATAACCCTTAAGGCTATCAAACATAGCAGCTAAGCGATAAGGATCGCAATTTTCACCATCGACAAAAATTCGGAAGGGTTGATTTCTCGAACCCTTTTCGACAAACTGAAGGATATAGCTTTGGCTATATCCTTTTAAACACTTAAAACCTAAATGTTTTACTTTCCCCTGCTTTAAATTCAACTGTTTGTGATTTACCGTCGGCTTTAATATTAAGCTTTTGGTCAATATCCGAAGTAACGGTTGCGCTTATTGTTTTACCGCCGTCTGTCCATTTTAATTCAGTTACGGTAGCACGGTTACGGGTTTTAATCCCTTTAAGCGTTCCGTTTTCAAAACCCGAATTCGGGAGGGCCGGAAGAAACTCAATATCATTATTATGTGAATAAACAAGAGCTTCATTTATAATTCCGAGATAGCCTATCGCAAAATCAGTACAATAGCAACTGCCTTGGTCATAATCGTGGTTAGTCATTAGTGAATCGTACCTGATTTTATGGTTCATAAGTTTAACGAGGGCATCTGTTAAAGAATCTGAATCCTTTAACCTTGAAGCAATAAGACTGCGGTGAACAAGTGCGTGTGACGCTTCATTTTCACTCTGTCTGTTTGCAATTGCCTGCTCGCAGGCTTTTGACAGTTCATCATTTCCCTGCGTTTCAAAAAGCGGCCATACACCGTAAAGATGACTTAAATGACGATGTTTATTATTTTCATCAAATGAAGTTGTTGCCCATTCTTTAAGAGCGCCTGTTTCATCATAAAGATACGGCGGAAGATTTTTTTCAAGTTCCTGCCATTTAGAAGTATCAGCACTTTTATCAACATCGCCCATAACTTTAATAAGCATATTAAGATTATCACGGCAGGCAGAAATATCAATAGCACAGTTAGCATCAGATGGGCTGTTATAATTTGACGGATTATTTTCAGGCGAATAGCTTGGCAAAATGCAATATGTTTCACCGTCATTTAATGATGTTTTGCCCTCTTCATAATGAATAGAACCGTCTTTTGCGGTATAATATTCAGGGCTCATCAGCTGACTCCAATAATTTGCACTTTTCACCAAAAGCGGATATAAAATATCTTCTTCAAGCCTTAAATATCCACGCTTTTTAATTTCTTCAATTTGACTTTCTGTTAAGTCTTTTTCGGTAACGGAGAGAACCGATTTAAGATTTTCAAGGTCAAATTCATCACTTAAAGGAATATTGATATTACCATATGAAAGAAGAGTTTCATAAAGCGGGTTAATCATCCAAGATGTGCCGGCGTTCCAATATCTGAAAGGATAAGGATAGCAGGTTTCAGTAATTACTGCTTTATCACCGTCGGTATTGACCGGAGCCTGAATAGCGTCTTTAAACCCATGTGTTGCATATGCATTTTCTTCCCAATCAGGAAGTTGCCGCAAAATGAAATATGCATAGCCGATAGGGCTGCGTGACATATTGCTCGTATTCATTGAAGAAGTTTGCAAATTAACATTTGCGTCCATTGTATATTTACTGCCCCAGCCGGTGTTAAATTCACCTGTCCACATACCGTAAAGTCGGCTTGTGGAATAACCCGAACAGCAAAGATACGCATATCTGCCGGCATAATATGTACGCTGTGCAAGAGCGGAATTTATTTTCTTTTTACCCTTTTGTATTTTTAAAAGTGTTTCATTTGACTCAAAATTATCATCACCCAACGAAAGTGTAACGCTGTCGAATTGCGGCTGATAAATTTCCAAGTGATTATTTAATGCTTTATCATAATCAAAATCATTATTACCTGCATATTTTGCAGCTACACATTCAAGCTTTGCTATACAATCTTCGACAAGTTTGAAACCATTTTGCTTTTCAAAATCCTCAATTTTTCCCATATCGTAAGTTCTGTCACTTACGGTAAGAAGATAAACACTGTCGGCATCGGTTATTTTAATGCCTGTATTTTCACCCAAAAACTGTGTTTCGTCTGTTTTCTTATCTATCAACACTTTTTCTTTGTTTCCGCCTGAAGTAATTACATAAGTTACTGTTGCATAACCGCCGTTTTTAAGTTCACTTTTTTCATAATCAGGATAGTGTGAAACAAGCGCAAGGTAGTTTGCATTATCATCAGTTAATTTTTTATACTTCATATTAGCTTCGTCACTGTCGCCGAAATTTGCAAGAGTTGAAAGGTTATCAAATGATAAAGTTAAATTAAGCTTACTGCCGGAAGATGATTTATTAAGCTTGGTAATCACAACATCATCTGCCATTGAAGTGAATGATGTACGCTTCCAAGTGCCGTTTTTATCCGTAAAATCAACACCGACCTGCGATGTTTCATAATCTGTATAGCGAATATATTTTTTAGTGCTTTTCTTATCAAAATCAAGCCGTAATTGGCCGCCCGGGTGATAACGGTATACGTCATCATAGTTTGCATTATCCGTAATATCTTTACATTTAATAATACTTTGCTTTACTGTTTCAAGTTCATCATAAGTTTGAGGACAAGTACGCTGATTTTCATTAGGCATTATAAAATGCATATTTTGAAAAATAAATGTGTCGCTGTACGGACTGCCGCTTGTAATAAACCCTTGAAGTCCGTTTCCGGATACCATCCCCTGCCTCCAAGATTTAGTTTTATTTTTTCTCGAATCTTTAAGCTCGGTATAATTATATGAAAATGAAATTTTAGAAGTATCTTTAAAGAGAGATTTAATATCACCTTCGCTTACTTTGCCCCCTGAACAAGATGCCAACGAAAAAGCAAAAGTTACAGTTAATAACACACAAAGTGCTTTTTTTACATATCTGTTCATAAACTCACCTCGTAAAAATTATAACATACAGGCATAAAAAAACAACACGACATTATATTTATGTAAATGTCGTGTTACGTTATAATAAGCAAGGTGATTTAAATGGATTTCACTCGGAACAAAATACAATTTGCAATAACAGATTTGGGTGGCGGCAAACTCGGCGAAAAAATACCGATGCACGTTCACGCAAAAGACTGCTATGAACTGCATTTTGTAATCGAAGGTAAAGGCACGCTTATAGCCGATGGCAGAGAAATTGAATTAAAGAAAAACGATTTTTTCATTAATTTCTTGGCATTAAAAATCCCTCCTGATGTATATTCTACATCAAGAGGGCTCTTTTTCTATTGTCCATTTTTTACGGACTTGTTCAAAATCTAATTCCGTCCTTTTTGTATGTCTTATCACTTTTAGGCTTGTATAAGAAGTTTAAGAAATGTTTTTTAAAATCTTTGATTTCTTAACAGTGCTTACGGTTGCCTGAATTATCGGACCGGAGAGCAAAACGGTGGCAATTGTGCAAATTCCGAATTTACCGCCGAGCAAAACGCCGATAATTACCATTATAATATCAAGAACAATTCGTACAATTTTGATTTTCCACCCGTTTTTTTCGGCAAGCGAAAATGTGACTGCTTCATATGAGCCCCTGCCGAAATCAGCGGCGGAGTAAAGCCCCGTTCCGAACGAAAATATAGCAATGCCAAGCAGCATTATAACAAAATTAACCGCTTTAATATCTGTATAATGCTGAATTTTTGTGAATACATCCACGAAAAAACTGTAAATGATTTGGTAAAGAATTGTGCCGACATTGATTTGCTTTCTGTCATAGAAAAAGGCAAAAATTATCATTGCCACAGCCACAACAAGTGACGATGTGCCGATTGACATACCTGTCACATTCGTCAGCCCTTGCCACAATATCGCAAGTGTTGCGCCGCCGAAACCTGCGCCTATTGCAAGCGTAATTCCGTATGCGGATATTATTGATCCGATAACAATCATCAGCGTTTTTGTTGCATATTTTTTAAATTTCATATTATCGCCTACAAAAAAATAAGACTGTAAACTCTGCTGTTGTGTTCAGAAACAGCAAAATTTATAGTCTTCATCAGCCGAGACAGCTTTATTTTTTTGATTATACACCCGAGATTTTATAAAGTCAACGGTTATAAATATGATTTTCTGTATTCGCTCGGAGTTTTTGCTCATTTCAATTCGTGTTACGATTTTGATTTGAGCGATGTCTCTCAAAA
>OGZC01000877.1_pt1 | contig 16787 bp, 19 predicted proteins | sample 1576751 | NCBI WGS metagenome assembly OGZC01 (sample SAMEA3541486, study PRJEB24748) | human gut metagenome | biome: human gut; feature: human-associated habitat; material: faeces | place: China | collected 2012
GGTACGGTAGCCTTTTATGTGCCCGCCTTCTGGATGGGCGTGGTGCTGGTGCTCGTTTTCAGCGTCAACCTCAAACTGCTGCCGAGCAGCGGTGCCTACGGGATCGGGAAATCCGGCGATTTGACCGACCGCCTGCGCCACCTCGTCCTGCCGCTCATCGTCATGGTGGCGAGCCACCTGTGGTATTACGCTTACATGATCCGCAACAAGCTGCTGGATGAAATCCGCCGTGATTACGTGCTGCTGGCGCGGGCCAAGGGGCTCGGAAGGACACGGGTCCTGCTGAGCCACTGCCTGCGGAACGTGCTCCCCACCATCGTCAGCATCATGGCCATCTCCATCCCCCACGTCCTGAGCGGCACCTATGTGGCGGAATCCGTATTCAACTATCCGGGCATCGGCCTGCTCGCCGTATCCAGCGCCAAATACCATGACTACAACCTGCTGATGCTCATGGTGCTGATCACCGGGGCGATGGTCATGCTGAGCAGCCTTGTCGCGCAGGCCGTCAACGAAGTCATCGATCCGCGCATGAAGTCTTCTGACGGGGTCGTGTGCTGATGGACGCCTCTTCCAACGATGCCTTCACGATCGTCGGGGCCGGGTACAGGGCGCACCAGCCCGCCATACGGAAAAAAGGCTTCTGGGCGCGACTGAAAGGCAAGCCCCCCCTCTCCGTCGCCGTGTTTTCCGTGATCGCCCTCGGCTGCCTTTTTTCCAACCTGATCATCAACCATGATCCCGCCGAACTCTTCCTCATGAACGTCAATGAGGCTCCCAATGCCGAATTCTGGTTCGGCACGGACTCTCTGGGGCGGGACATTTACTCGATCATCTGGTACGGCGGCAGGGCTTCCATCTTCATCGGGCTGATGAGCGCCGCGGTCATTACCCTTATCGGGGTTTCTTACGGCTGCCTGTCCGGGGTCGCCTCCGGCGTGGTGGACAGCGCCATGATGCGGGCGGTGGAACTCCTGCAAAGTGTCCCGGTCCTTCTGTCCCTGCTGCTGATCCTTTCCCTCATGGGCAAACCGAACGAGCTCACCATCGCTCTCGTCATCGGCGTCACCGGCTGGTTCGCCCTGTCCCGCATTGTCCGGAGCGAAGTCCGGCAGATCCGCAACAGCGAGTACATCCTCGCCTCGCGCTGCATGGGCGCGCGGTTTCCCTTCATCATGCGCAAGCACCTCATCCCGAACTTCGTGTCGGCGATCATGTTCGTGGTCATTTCCAGCATCAGCACCAGCATGGCGATGGAAGCGACCTTGAGTTTCCTCGGACTGGGCCTGCCTGTGGACGTGCTCTCATGGGGGAGCATGTTGGCATTGGCCGACCGGGCGCTCCTCCTCAACTCGTGGTGGGTCATCCTCATCCCCGGGGTTTTCCTTGTGGTTACGCTGCTGAGCATCACCAGCATCGGCCATTACTTCCGAAAAAGAAGCAACCAAGGGCCAAGCAACCTGTAACCACAGGTCGCCTTTATAAATACAGGCAACGTACGACAATCCGAAAAGGAGAACTTCGTGAAGAGGAACGTATTGACCGCTCCGGTCTTGAAAACGGTTCGCTGGGGCCTCATGTGCCTTGCGCTCTGTCTCGCCTCAATGCCCGCCAACGCCGCCGACGAAATGGCGAACACCCTTGTCTACGCCGGGGAAAACGAGGACACCATCAACCCCCTGCTCAACAACCATCAGGAACTGCCCACAATCATTTTTTCCGGCCTGATGAAGTACGACGCCAAGGGCCAGCCGGTTCCCGAGCTCGCCGAGAGCTTCACCTATGATAAAGGGACGCACACCTATGCCTTCAAGCTGCGCGACGGCGTGAAATGGCACGACGGCAAGCCCCTCACCGTGGAAGACATCCTGTTCACCTACGAAGCGCTGACCAAAGACAAGACGCTGGCCTCATCCATCACCAGCAACTACGAGGACATCAAGTCAATCACGGCGCCTGACGCCCAGACCGTGATCTTCACCTTGTCCAAGCCCAACGCCGCCATGCTGGACAACTTCACCATCGGCATCCTGCCCAAGCACCTGTTCGCGGGCAAAGACATCAACACCGCCCCCGCCAACCAGCACCCCGTGGGCACCGGGCGTTACAAGTTCGTGGAATGGGACACCGCCGGCGGCATGATCATTCTGGAAAAGAACAAGGACTACTACGGCAAGGTGCCGAACATCGACCGGATCGTGCAGGAAAATGGCATCGTCAGATCAGTCTTCTTTCTTATGATAAGATCGAGGCATTCCGTGCGAGAGGTGCAGAAGTAGAAGATGGCGCATTTGGAGAAAATGTGATCGTTCAGGGGATTGATTTCCGTAATCTTCCGGTTGGAACAAGATTAAAATGTAACGATGTTTTGTTAGAAATGACACAGATTGGAAAAGAATGTCATCATGGCTGTCAGATCTTCCAAAAAATGGGAGAATGTATCATGCCACGAGAAGGGGTATTTGCAAAAGTGCTTCATGGTGGTAAAATAAAAGCCGGAGATGAAATGATCGTGCTTGCAGCAGAGGAATAAGGAAAATTACCTGGGAAACATTTCGTTGCTGGTCGCACATCGTGTGAACAGTAACAACATTTCTGCAACGGTGCGGAACAGATGCGATTGGAAGGAAATGAATGAGAAAGAAGCAATGGATGGCAGCGGTTCTTGTGGGGCTTGCAGTTATTCTTGCCGGCGTGGGTTCCGGCAACGTGAAGACAAGACAGACGAAGAAAGACAAGCAGGAAAACACGCAGATTGTCAGTGGAGTTCAGATTGTTACAGAAGACGGAAAGAAGTACTATGACTTCCAGGATGTGAAAGAGAATAATTACAGAGCAAGGCTTCTGAATCAAGTACCGAGGAATTCTTATGATTTCAGCAATCTGGCATTAGATGAAGAGACAGGATATCTTTCGTATAAAGATACGAAGGGAAAGGTGTCAGCGAAAAAAGGAATTGATGTTTCGGAGTTCCAGGGAGAGACGATCGACTGGCAGCAGGTGAAGGAAAGCGGAATTGAATTCGTGATCGTAAGACTTGGATACCGTGCATATGGAGAGAGCGGCGCGTTAGTTGAAGATGCCATGTTTGAACAGAATGTACAAGGCGCATTGGATGCCGGTCTGGAAGTCGGTGTCTATTTCTTTTCCCAGGCAATCTCGGCAACGGAAGCAGTCGAAGAGACTGACTTTGTTTTGGAACATATCCAGCCGTATCAGATTACAGGACCTGTTGTCTATGACACAGAAGAAATCAAAGATGATACAGCAAGAACAGACCAGAATACAAGGGAAGACTTTACGAATTTTTGTAAAGTCTTTTGTGACGGAGTGAAACAAGCTGGATATCAACCGATGATTTATGCTAATATGAAATGGATGGCATTTACCCTGAAGATGGAAGAGCTGACAGAGTATGATTTCTGGTATGCGGATTATCATGAACTTCCGCAGTGTCCATATGATTATAAGATGTGGCAGTACAGTGAGGCCGGTACGGTTCCGGGAATTCGTGCAAGCGTAGATTTAGATTTGTGGTTTCAGGAGGAAAATTAGATGAAATGGAATAAATTCAGATTGAAGACAACAACAGAGGCAGAGGATATTGTAAGCAGTATGCTGGCAGATCTTGGGATTGAAGGTGTTGAGATCGAGGATAAGATCCCGCTGACAGAGTCTGATAAAGAGCAGATGTTTGTTGATATTTTACCGGAGATCGAGGCAGATGATGGTGTGGCTTACTTAAGTTTTTATCTGGAAGAGGATGAGGACAAAGAAAAAGTTCTGGCAAATGTGAAGAAAGAACTGGAGGAGATGTCTGCTTATGTAAATGTTGGAGCCTGCGAGATTGAAGAATCCCAGACAGAGGATGTAGACTGGGTGAATAACTGGAAGAAGTATTTTCATCAGTTCTATGTGGATGATATTCTGATCATTCCATCCTGGGAAGATGTGAAGCCTTCGGATGAAGATAAGATGGTGATCCATATTGATCCAGGTACAGCATTTGGTACAGGAATGCATGAGACAACACAGCTTTGTATCCGTCAGATCAGAAAATATACAACAGAGACGACAAAGATTCTTGATGTGGGATGCGGAAGCGGAATTCTTGGAATGCTTGCGCTGAAGTTCGGAGCAGAGCATTCTGTTGGAACAGATCTGGATCCGTGTGCAATCGATGCTACATATGAGAACATGGAGAACAACGGAATTTCCGGAGATAAATATGAAGTGATGATCGGAAATATTATTGATGACAAAGAAGTTCAGGATAAGGTTGGATATGAGTGCTATGATGTTGTGGCAGCAAATATTCTTGCGCCGGTTCTTGTAGAACTTACACCGGTAATTGTGAACCAGCTGAAACCGGGTGGAATCTACATTACAAGTGGAATTATCGATGATAAAGAAGAGATGGTAAAAGAAGCTGTTGCGAAAGCCGGACTGGAACTTCTGGAGGTCACATATCAGGGTGAATGGGTATGTGTAACAGCGCGCAAGAACGCATAAGGAGAAACAAGATGCAACATTTTTTTGCAGATCCATCCTGTGTGGACGGAGAACAGATCCGTCTGGCAGGAAGTGATGTGAATCATATGAAGAATGTGCTCCGCATGAAACCCGGAGAAGAAGTGTGGATCAGTGATGGAGAAGGAATGGATTACTTCTGCAAAGTGGAAGGTTATGAAGAGAAGGAAGCAGTCCTTCGCGTTGTGAAAAAAGAAGTGTCTCAGACAGAACTGGCTTCCCGTCTGATCTTATTCCAGGGACTTCCGAAAGGGGAAAAGATGGAATGGATCGTGCAGAAGGCAGTAGAGCTTGGAGCTTATTGTATTGTTCCGTTTGCGGCAAAGCGTTCGGTTGTAAAGCTGGATCAGAAGAAAGCCGGAAAGAAGAGAGAACGCTGGCAGGCGATCGCCAAGGGGGCTGCGGAACAGTCGAAGAGAGGAATTGTGCCACAAGTGCGGAATGTGATGAGCTTTCGGGAAGCAATGAATTACGCGAAAGAGCTGGATGTAGTGCTTGTTCCATACGAACTGCAGGAAGGGATGAAAGCAACAGAAGCTGTCATAAGTAAGATTGAGCCGGGGCAGTCTGTCGGTATCTTTATCGGACCGGAAGGCGGGTTTGATGAGAGTGAGATCGATCAGGCGAAAGAGACCGGAGCGATCCCAATCACACTTGGAAAGCGTATTTTAAGAACAGAGACAGCAGGACTTACAACATTGTCAATTCTGATGTATCATTTAGAATGCCGGGAACAGTTGGAAGATAAAAACATAAGATAATAGAAAGACGTTGCCGGTTACAGACTTCTGTGAATGGTAACAGAGTTAGAAAAGGGAAGATGAAATGGAAGCATATTTGGATAATTCAGCCACAACCAGAGCATATCCGGAAGTGGGAGATCTTGTATATAAAGTAATGTGTCAGGATTATGGCAATCCATCCTCCATGCACCGAAAAGGTGTAGATGCGGAGCACTATGTAAAGGAAGCCAAGGAAACGATCGCAAAGGTTCTTAAGGTAAATGCGAAAGATATTTACTTTACATCAGGAGGAACAGAGAGTGATAATCTTGCACTGATCGGATGTGCAAGAGCGAACAGAAGAGCAGGAAATCACCTGATCACAACTTCGATCGAGCATCCTGCAATCTTAAATACAATGCGTTATCTGGAAGAAGAGGAAGGCTTCCGTGTGACATATCTTCCGGTAGATGCGAGTGGAAGAGTGAATCTGGATGCATTGAAAGAAGCACTTTGTCCGGAGACAATTCTCGTATCAGTTATGTATGTAAACAATGAGGTTGGAACACTTCAGCCGATTGATGAAGCAGTAAAGATTGTAAAAGAGTATAATTCTTCTATTCTTTTCCATTCAGATGCAGTGCAGGGATTTGGGAAATATCACATTTATCCAAAACGTCAGAAGATTGACCTGTTAAGTGCGAGTGGACATAAGATTCATGGACCGAAGGGAACCGGATTCCTCTATGTAGGTGAAAAGGTGAAGATTAAACCGATTCTTTTCGGAGGAGGACAGCAGAAGGATCTCCGTTCGGGTACAGAAAATGTTCCGGGAATCGCAGGACTTGGACTTGCAACAAAGATGATCTACAATGATCTGGATATGAAAGTAGCTCTGATGCGTGAACTGAAGGATTATTTTATTGAGCAGGCAGAAAAGATTGAGAATACAACAGTTCATGGCCTGAAAGATGAAGGAAGTGCACCACATATCATCAGTCTTGGAATTGCAGGAATCCGAAGTGAGGTTCTTCTTCATACACTGGAAGATAAGGGGATTTATGTCTCATCAGGATCTGCATGTGCATCGAATCATCCGGCAGTAAGCGGTGTTCTCAGAAGCATTGGGGCGGCACAGGAATATCTGGATGCAACGATTCGTTTCAGTATGTCAGAATTTACTACAAAAGAAGAAATTGACTATACGCTGGAAACACTATATAATTGTATACCGATGCTGAGAAAATATACGCGTCATTAATTGACGGCGATTCATAAAGGAGAAAAAGCATGAAATTTCATTCATTTCTGATAAAATACGGCGAGATCGGAATTAAGGGAAAGAACCGTTATATCTTTGAAGATGCACTGGTACGTCAGATTCGTTATGCTCTGCAGGGCGTAGACGGAGAATTCCTTGTACACAAATGTCACGGAAGAGTTTACGTGGATTGTGATGGAGATTATGATTTTGATGAGACAGTAGAAAGCCTTCAGAAGGTATTCGGTATTGTTGGAATCTGTCCGGTAGTCCGTGTGCCGGTTGCAGAGCTGGAACAGCTGAGAAAAGATGTTGTAGCTTATGTAGATGAAGCTTACGAAGAGAAGAACATGACATTTAAAGTTGATGCAAGAAGAGCAAAGAAGAGTTATCCTGCGAACTCTATGGAGATCAACTGTGAAGTCGGAGAAGCAATCCTGGAGGCATTTCCGGAAATGAAAGTAGATGTTCATAAGCCGGAACTTCGTATCAATGTGGAGATCCGTGAAGAAGTTTATATCTATTCCAGAATCATTCCGGGACCTGGAGGCATGCCAATCGGGACAAACGGAAGCGCGATGCTGCTTCTGTCAGGAGGAATTGACAGTCCGGTTGCCGGATACATGGTATCCAAGCGTGGTGTTGAGCTCGAGGCAACTTATTTCCATGCACCACCGTACACAAGTGAAAGAGCAAAAGAGAAGGTAGTTGATCTTGCAAGACTCGTTTCTGCTTATTCAGGACCGATTAAGCTTCATGTTGTCAACTTTACAGATATTCAGCTTTATATCTACGAGAAGTGTCCACATGATGAACTGACGATCATTATGCGTCGTTACATGATGAAGATCGCAGAACATTTTGCAAAGAAAGACGGATGTCTTGGTCTGATCACAGGAGAGAGTATCGGTCAGGTAGCAAGCCAGACAATGCAGAGTCTTGCGGCGACGAATGCAGTATGTACTCTTCCGGTTTATCGTCCGCTGATCGGATTTGATAAGAAGGATATTGTAGAAATTTCTGAGAAGATCAATACCTATGAAACTTCAATCCAGCCATTTGAGGATTGTTGTACAATTTTCGTTGCAAAACATCCGGTGACAAAGCCGAATATTGAACGAATTGAGAAGTCTGAGTTGAACCTTGCAGAGAAGATAGACGAACTGATGCAGACAGCAATTGATACTGCTGAGATCATTGAAGTGAAGCAGGGAGAATAATGGGAAAAAGAAAAGCTGCTCCAATGGAACAGCTTTTCTTTACTCTAAAAAATATGCGGACAAGCTACAAAAATAAAGTCCGCATGAATCGTATTCAGATAGAATTATTTGATGATGTAAGCATCAAGTGCAGCAAGAATATCATCAACATTGCTGTCAGCGTGGATGTTCAGGTCGATCGGTTTGGAAAGATCAAGGCTGAAAATACCCATGATTGATTTGGCATCTATAACATATCTTCCGGATACTAAATCGAAATCATTATCATATTTTGTGATAGTGTTAACGAATGATTTGACTTTGTCGATTGAGTTTAATGAAATCTGTACTGTTTTCATTTGAAATCCCTCCTTGAATTATACAATAAAGTTGGCTTCTAAGCCTAGGTATATTCTACGGGATGCAGGTTCAAAAGTCAAGAAATTAACGAGATAAAAGGAAAAAAGAGGTAGAAATAAATGAAGAAAGCAGCACTGCACAATTTGGGATGCAAAGTAAATGCCTATGAGACGGAAGCCATGCAGGAAATGCTTGAAAAAGCAGGGTATGAGATCGTTCCTTTCAAGGAAGGGGCAGACCTTTATGTAATCAATACATGTACTGTTACAAATATCGCGGACCGCAAGTCGAGACAGATGCTGCACCGGGCGAGAAAAATGAATCCGGATGCAGTTGTTGTCGCTGCAGGATGTTATGTCCAGGCGAAGGAAAAAGAGATTCAGGTGGATGATTGCATTGACATTGTGCTTGGTAATAATAAGAAGCAGAATCTGATCGAAGCATTGGAAGAGTATGAAAGAACACACAATGCAGATTGTAACGTAACAGAAAGTGAAAAGAATGCAAAGAACCAGGAAAACGACAGAAAAGCAGAAATCAAGATGGAAGAGATCGGAAAGACAAAAGAGTACGAGAATCTTCACCTGACGAAGCCGGGAGATCATACAAGAGCTTATATTAAAGTTCAGGATGGATGTAATCAGTTCTGCACATATTGTATCATTCCATATGCCCGTGGAAGAGTCCGCAGCCGTTCCATGGAAGATGTGCTTGATGAAGTACGCACACTGGCAGATAACGGATATAAGGAGGTTGTACTGACAGGAATTCATCTAAGCTCATATGGAATTGATTTTGATAAAGAATATCACCTTCTGGAATTGATCCGGGCAGTTCATGAGATTGATGGAATTGAAAGAATTCGTCTTGGCTCTTTGGAACCGGGGATCATCACAGAAGAATTTGCAGAAGGGATTGCAAAGCTTCCGAAGATGTGTCCGCATTTCCACCTGTCTCTGCAGAGCGGATGTGATGCAACATTAAAGCGTATGAACCGTAGATATACAAGCAGTGAATATGCGGAAAAATGTAAACTTCTCAGAAAATATTTCCCGAATCCGGCATTGACAACCGATGTGATTGTGGGATTCCCGGGGGAGACAGAAGAAGAGTTCAAAGAGTCATATGATTTTGTGGACAGCATAGATTTCTATGAGACACATATTTTTAAATACTCCCGCCGTGAGGGGACAAAAGCAGCTGTGATGCCGGATCAGGTAGATGAACAGATCAAGGCGAAGAGAAGTGCACAATTAATTGAACTTGGTGAGAAAAAGCGTGCAGCATATGAACAGAGTTTCCAGGGAAAAGAAGTGGAAGTGCTTGTGGAAGAGGATCTGGAACTGAATGGAAAAGAAGTACAGACAGGTCATACGAAAGAATATATGAAAATTGCACTAGAGACAAATGAAAATCTCAAGAATAGTATCGTAAAAGTTCAAATTGGGAAGGATTCGCAAATTATACATTGAATTTTGAATTCGGTTATATTAGAATTATAAGTAGGGTTTCTGGGTTTCCAGAGCGTTTTGCGCTGTTTGACAGAACAACAGCAAAGCCCTTCGGAAGAAGGAAATAGATACAAGAAAGAGAAGGAGGAAGAAAGATGAGTGATTTAAGTAGTACTCAGTTCTTTCAGGTAGAGCCGGGTCCGCAGATTTCTGCGAAGGATATTTTTGAGATCGTATACAAGGCTCTGAAAGAAAAAGGATACAATCCGGTGAATCAGATCGTTGGATATATCATGTCAGGAGATCCGACATACATTACAAGCTTTAACGGAGCAAGAAGCCTGATCATGAAGGTGGAACGTGATGAACTGGTAGAAGAACTGTTGAAAGCGTATATTGAGCATAATGCGTGGGAATAATCAGACAATGAGAGTAATGGGACTGGACTATGGGACGAAGACTGTAGGTGTTGCTATCAGCGACCCGCTCGGACTTACGGCCCAGGGGATTGAGACAATACAACGGAAAGAGGAGAACAAGCTGCGCCGTACCTGTGCGAGGATTGAAGAATTGATCAAAGAATATCAGGTAGAGAAGATCGTGCTTGGATTTCCAAAACATATGAATAATGATATCGGGGAGCGTGCACAGAAGTCATTGGAATTTCGTGACATGCTGGTTCGTCGTACAGGACTGGAAGTGATCATGTGGGACGAGAGACTTACGACAGTAGCGGCAGAGCAGACACTGATCGAGAGTGGTGTGAGAAGAGAAAACAGAAAGCAATATGTCGATAAGATTGCTGCTGTGTTTATTCTCCAGGGATATTTAGATTCGATTTATATGCAGAAAACAGCAGAATAGAGGAAAATCATATGGAAAAGGCAAAGTTTACTTTCAGTGATGGAAGTGGAGCAGATGAGTTCTTTGTACTTGAAGAGACAAAGATCAATGGTTCGGCGTATATTCTTGTAGTTGATTCAGAAGAAGACGACGCGGAATGCCTGATTCTCAGAGAAGTTGAAGAATCAAAAGACGCAGAGAAGACGTATGAGATCGTGGAAGACGATACAGAACTGATGGCAGTTTCCAAAGTATTTGAGGAATTGTTGGAAGACGTTGATATTGAGATGTAATTACATGAAAGAAATACGAATGTAAGAGAAACTGCAGACAGGAATACTTTTCTCACTTTTGCAGAAGTGTCAGAAAGAAGTCTGGAGTTCTTTTTACAATAGATAGGAGGCAGACAGATGGAGGCAGATAAGACACAGAAGCTTCTGAAAGAGAAGTTAAAGGAAAAGGGGCTGAAGGTGACTCACCAGAGACTGCTTGTTCTGTCCGTACTTGAAGAGAATAGTGGGAGTCATATGACAGCGGAAGATATCTATGATCTGGTATCAGAGGATTATCCGGAGATTGGGCTTGCCACAGTATACAGAACATTGCAGCTTTTGTGGGATATGCAGCTGGTAGACAGGATTAATTTTGGGGATGGATGTGTGCGCTATGAGATCGGACATTTACTGAATGGGGAGACAAAGCACAATCATCATCACCTGATTTGTAAGAGATGTAACAAGGTGATGCCGTTTGATGATGACCTTCTGGAGAGTTTGGAAGATCATATCGAGAAGGCAACCGGCTTCCATGTCCTGGACCACGAACTGAAATTCTACGGACTGTGTAAAGACTGTATGAAGAAACAGAGATAGTGGAGGTGTATATTTTTTGAAAAAACAGAATAATGGAAAATTGCGTATCATACCGCTTGGAGGCCTGGAACAGATCGGTATGAACATTACTGCTTTTGAGTATGAAGACAGTATTGTTGTTGTAGACTGTGGTCTTGCGTTCCCGGAAGATGATATGCTTGGAATCGACCTTGTAATTCCGGATGTAACTTATCTGAAAGATAATATTTCCAAGGTGAAAGGATTTGTTATCACGCATGGGCATGAGGATCATATCGGTGCGTTGCCGTATGTGCTCAAAGAGATCAACATTCCGATTTATACAACCAAGCTTACAATGGGAATCATTGAGAACAAGCTGAAGGAGCACAATCTGCTTCGTGGAACGAAGAGAAAGGTTGTACGTCACGGTCAGTCAATCAATCTTGGAAAGTTCCGGATTGAATTTATCAAGACGAACCACAGTATCCAGGATGCGTCCGCACTGGCAATCTATTCACCGGCAGGTGTTGTTGTCCACACAGGAGACTTCAAGGTTGATTATACTCCGGTATTTGGAGATGCGATCGACCTGCAGCGTTTTGCTGAGATCGGTAAGAAAGGCGTGCTGGCACTGATGTCTGACAGTACGAATGCAGAGCGAAAAGGATTTACGCAGTCAGAACGTACAGTAGGTATCACATTTGATCACATTTTTGCAGAGCATCAGAATACAAGACTGATCATTGCGACATTTGCTTCGAATGTTGACCGTGTACAGCAGATCATCAACTCTGCTTATAAGTATGGCAGAAAGGTTGTTGTAGAAGGTCGTAGTATGGTGAATATCATTTCTACAGCATCAGAATTAGGATATCTGAATGTACCGGATAATACATTGATTGAGATCGATCAGATGAAGAATTATCCACCGGAGAAGATGGTGCTTATCACAACAGGAAGCCAGGGAGAGTCTATGGCTGCGCTGTCCAGAATGGCAGCTGATGTACACCGCAAGGTTACAATTCAGCCGAATGATACGATCATTTTCAGTTCAAACCCGATTCCTGGAAATGAGAAATCGGTTTCACGTGTGATTAATGAACTTTCTGCAAAGGGAGCAGAAGTTATTTTCCAGGATGCCCATGTATCAGGACATGCCTGTCAGGAAGAATTGAAGTTGATCTATTCTCTCGTAAAACCGAAATATGCGATTCCGGTGCATGGTGAATACCGTCATCTGAAAGCAAACGCAGGTGTTGCGAAGAGCCTTGGAATTCCGAAAGAGAATGTATTTATTATGCAGTCCGGCGAAGTGCTTGAACTGTGTGATGACTACGCTAAAGTTGTAGATAAGGTTCATACAGGAGCAATTCTGGTAGACGGACTTGGTGTTGGAGATGTTGGAAATATTGTTCTTCGAGACAGACAGCATCTTGCAGAAGATGGTATCATTATTGTAGTTCTTACATTAGAGAGAAGAACGAACCGCCTGCTTGCAGGACCTGATATTGTATCAAGAGGATTTGTCTATGTCAGAGAGTCAGAGGAGCTGATGGATGATGCGAGAAAGGCTGTTTCAGAAGCCCTTGAGAAATGCCTGAAAGGAAGACATACAGACTGGAATAAGATCAAGCTTGTGATTCGTGATGCAATGAATGACTATATCTGGAAGAAGACAAAGAGAAGACCAATGGTGATCCCAATCATCATGGATGTGGATGTGTAAGATATGATAGTAGATGAACGTATTATTACATTCATCAATTCTATGGATACAGAGAACAGTGAAATACTGGAGACAATTGAACAGGAAGCTCTGGCGGCGGATGTACCGATCATCCGACGAGAGATGCAGAGCTTCCTGGAGGTTCTCCTTTTGATGAAAAAACCTATGCGCGTTCTAGAAGTCGGAACTGCCGTAGGTTTCTCTGCGTTATTGATGAGTGATTACCTGCCGGAAGGTGGACATATAACAACAATAGAGAATTATGAGAAGAGAATCCCGATTGCGAGGGAGAATTTCCGCAGAGCGGGAAAGGAAGATAAGATTACTCTGATTGAAGGAGATGCGACAGAAGTTCTTGCGGAAATGGAAGGAACTTTTGATTTTATCTTTATGGATGCCGCGAAAGGGCAATATATTCATTATCTTCCGAATGTGTTGCGACTGCTTTCGGATGGAGGCTGTCTTGTGTCAGACAATGTGATGCAGGATGGGGATATCATAGAATCCCGTTTTGCGGTAGAACGCAGAAATCGTACAATACATGCGAGAATGCGGGAATATCTGTATGAATTGAAACACAGAGAGGATCTGGTCACATCCATTATTCCGCTTGGAGATGGTGTGGCAGTGAGCATAAAACAAGGAGTAGAAAAATGAGTAGACCGATCGAACTATTGATCCCGGCGAGCAGCCTGGAAGTGTTAAAAACAGCTGTAATTTTCGGTGCTGATGCAGTATATATCGGAGGAGAAGCATTTGGGTTGCGTGCGAAAGCAAAAAATTTCTCTATGGAAGAAATGAAAGAGGGAATAGAATTCGCACATGCACATGATGTAAAAGTGTATGTTACAGCAAATATTCTTGCCCACAACGATGATCTTGAAGGGGTAAGAGAATATTTTGAAGAGTTGAGAGAGATTAAACCTGATGCACTGATCATTGCAGATCCGGGGGTGTTTGAGATTGCAAAAGAGGTATGTCCTGAGATTGAGCGTCATATCAGTACACAGGCGAATAACACAAACTATGCAACTTATAACTTTTGGTATCGCCAGGGTGCAAGTCGTGTGGTTTCAGCAAGAGAATTGTCTCTGAAAGAGATTAAGGAGATCAGAGAAAGAATTCCGGAAGATCTTGAAATTGAGACATTTGTCCATGGAGCAATGTGTATCTCTTATTCCGGACGCTGCCTTCTGAGTAATTATTTTACAGGAAGGGACGCAAACCAGGGTGCATGTACACACCCATGCCGTTGGAAGTATGCAGTGGTCGAGGAAAAGAGACCGGGAGAATATCTGCCGGTCTATGAGAATGAACGCGGAACTTACATCTTTAATTCAAAAGATCTTTGTATGATCGAGCATATTCCGGAATTGATTGATGCGGGAATTGACAGTTTTAAGATCGAAGGACGAATGAAAACAGCACTTTATGTTGCAACAGTGGCGAGAACTTACCGTAAAGCAATTGATGATTATCAGAAAGATCCAGAGCTTTACAAGAAGAACATGCCTTGGTATCTGGATCAGATTTCAAACTGTACTTATCGTCAGTTTACGACTGGATTTTTCTTTGGAAAACCAGATCATGAGACACAGATTTATGACAATAACACATATATCCGGGAGTATACTTATCTTGGAATTGTCGGGGCTGTTGAGAATGGGCTTGCAAGAATTGAACAGCGCAATAAGTTTTCTGTAGGTGAGACAATTGAGATCATGAAGCCGGACGGAAGTAATGTTGAGGCAAAGGTTCTCCGGATCTTGAATGAGGATGGAGAGGAACAGGAAAGTGCACCGCATTCAAAGCAGGTTCTTCATGTAGAACTGAGCGAGACACCAGCTCAGTACGATCTTCTCAGAAGACAGGAAGAGGATAAAGAAGTTAATTCATAGAAGAGTCTTAGAAAGTTCAAAAATATTGTCGGAGTTTTCCGATAGCACTTTTTTCAATACGGGATACATAGGAGCGGGAGATGCCCAGTTGTGCGGCAATCTCCCGCTGCGTGTATTCTTCTCCCTGATACAGTCCGTATCGCATTTTCAGTACAAGTTTTTCTCTTGGAGAAAGTTCATTTTCCAGTTTTTCATAAAGCTTTTGAATATTGTCCTTCAGATGAATCCGCTCTGGAATATCTGTTTCTGTAGATTCGATGATATCGTAGAGGTTGACTTCATTTCCTTCCCGATCTGTGCCAATCGGTTCATAAAGAGAGATTTCATGGCTGCATTTTTTTCTGGCGCGCAGATACATCAGGACTTCATTTTCTACACAGCGGGAGGCATAGGCAGCCAGACGATTTCCCTTTTCAGGATCGAACGTAATTACAGCTTTGATCAGGCCAATCGTGCCGATGGAAATCAGATCTTCCTGCTCTTTGTAACTTCCTCACCTCTGGAAATAATATTTTGGTATTTCCGTATAACATGGGCAACGAGACGGAGATTGCGTTCAATTAAAATATGCTTGGCTTCCAGATCGCCCTCGGTGTATCTCTGAATGTATTTTTTCTCTTCCGCCGGTGTGAGGGGATTAGGAAATGCTTTCAAGACAGCACCTCTGGATGCATTTAATATAGTTTATGAAAAAATGTGGAAATTGTGCTTTTCCATATGCTCAAGTTCTCGGAAACTGATTGACAAATCGATATTCGGAAGTTATGATATCTATACATTCTCGGAATGTCAGTTCCGAAAATCAAATCCGGCTGATTCAGCCAGAATTTCAGCAGCTTATAATGGGGTGTAAGAAGAACAGGTGCGCTTGTGACTGGGAAAAGGAAGGAGCGCATATGAGTTTTAGTACAGTAAAATCCGCAGCAATGGAAGGACTTGCGGTAGAAATTGTCTATGTGGAGGCGGATGTCAGTAATGGACTTCCGGTTTTTCACATGGTGGGATATCTGTCGTCAGAGGTGAAAGAAGCAGCAGAACGCGTACGGTCTGCAGTCCGGAATTCAGGTCTTGAATTTCCGGCGAAACGTGTGGTGATCAATCTTTCACCAGCAACTATGAGGAAAAGAGGAGCATCATTTGATCTTCCAATCGCAGTGGCGATTCTGACGTCACTTGGCGTTTTGCAACAGAATAGAAGAATGAAAGACTGTATGATCATCGGAGAACTCGGATTGGATGGACAAGTAAGAAAGGTTCCTGGGATACTTTCTATGGTGTCAGAGGCAAAGGCACGAAAAGTTACAAGCTGTATTGTTCCGAGAGAAAATGAAAAGGAAGCAGAACTTGTAGAAGGAATCCGGATTATTGCAGTTGGAAGTCTCAGGGAATGTATTAGTTATTTGGAACATGGAAACAGAACCGGTGGAGAACATTTTGGTGAAAAAGAGCCTGATAAAATAGAAGACAGAGGAAAACGGGGAGAAGAAGTACCTGATTTCGCAGATTTGTATGGTCAGGAGAATGTCCGTCGGGCAGCGGAAATTGCTGGGGCGGGAGGGCATAATCTGCTTATGGTCGGACCACCCGGAAGCGGAAAGACGATGACCGCAAAATGTATGGCAGGAATTCTACCGCCGATGAATTACGAAGAAAGTATGGAGCTTACAAAGCTTTACAGTGTCATGGGAATGCTGGATGGAAAGGAACCATTGATTTCCAGAAGACCTTTTCGAGAGGTACACCATACTGCAACGAGAGCAGCGCTGATTGGAGGAGGGATTGTTCCAAGACCAGGAGAGATCAGTCTGGCTCATAGCGGTATTTTGTTTATGGATGAACTTCCGGAATTTAAGAGAAGTGTTCTTGAAGTACTCAGGCAGCCACTGGAACAACGCAGCATACAGATCACAAGAACCAGTGGAAATTATATATTTCCGGCTGATTTTATGCTTGTGTCTGCCATG
>OGZC01000893.1_pt1 | contig 16549 bp, 10 predicted proteins | sample 1576751 | NCBI WGS metagenome assembly OGZC01 (sample SAMEA3541486, study PRJEB24748) | human gut metagenome | biome: human gut; feature: human-associated habitat; material: faeces | place: China | collected 2012
GCATATTCCAGGAAAAGCAGATAGTTTTCGTATAGGAAGTTCACGATGTTGTGCGGACTTACCTTTATCTTCATGTGCCCTTGTTCCTGCTTGCGGAAGTCGAGCAGCTCGGTGATGAGTTCCCGTAGCTGTATGCTGTTCTTGTAGATGCCCAGTACCTTGTTATATATGGCAGGCGTGAAGTTCTGGAGTTGCATCAGCGTTTCCACTTGGGCCACGATGAGTGTCAGCGGGGTGCGGAATTCATGGGAAATGTTGGTGAAGAAACGTAGCTTTGACTGGTTCAGGGCCTCTACGTCACGGATGTGCTTCTGTTCGTACTTCAGTGATTCACGCAACTTGATTCTGGACTTGTAGGTACGCACCAGATACCAGAGCAGGATTCCCGTCACTATCAGGTAGATAAGATAGGCAAGGGGAGTCTTGTAGTAGGGAGGCAACACGTGTATGGTCAGGTGGACTTGCGGACAAAGGCTCTCGTCTTTTCCGTTGGGCTTTATAATCAAGTTATAGGTTCCGGCGTTTAGGTTGGTATAGGTGATGTTGTGCAGTCCACGGGCACTGTTCCAGTCGTTGGAGAAGCCTTCCAGCTTATAGATGATGTCGTCTTTGTTGGCGGCTACATAGTTTGAAGTGGCGAACTCTATGCTGAACATGGACTGGTCAGCGTTGAGCGTAATCTCGGGGGTGCAGTACAAGGCTTGCTGCAGGATACCGGTCTCATCTCCCACTTGTATTTCCGTTCCGTTCACAATGAGGCGGGAGAGGATGATTTTGTAGGGTTTTGGTGTGAAGTTCAACTCCATTTCGTGGAAAGAAATCATTCCCTGCGTGCCTCCCAGGAATATTTCTCCGTCACGGGTCACGCAAAGGGCATTCTCATTGACGGCAGTCATTGGGAAACCGTTTTCGGCACTGTAGTTCAGGAATGCCTTTTGCCGGTAGTCGAAGATGGAGAAGCCTTCGTTGGTGATGAGCAGCAGTTTGCCGCTGGTAGGGGATTCCTGCGTCTCGTAGATGCAGTCGCTGGAAAGGCCGTTCTTCGCTTGGTCAAAGTTCTCGAAGTCGTTGCTGGCAGGGCGGTATAAGTCCAGTCCGCTGCCCGAAGTGGCGAACCACAGATTGCCTTTGCTGTCTTGGGTAATGTTGTTTACATTGTTGTTGCTGATGCTGTGTGGGTCGGCAGTATCATGGCGGTAGTTGGTCAGTTTGCCGGTATCGAAACGGTAGCTGAACACACCTTCGCCCGTGGCTGCAATCCAGAGCGTACCGTTACTGTCGAAAGTGACATCTGCCACCATCTTGATTTTTTTGCCTTCTTTGCTGTCCTGGAACAGTTGTTGGCATTTCCCGTTGGCAGGGTCGAAGAGGCAGATTCCGTTTTGGGTGGCTATCACCAGGTGGTCTTGGTAAGGCGCGATATCGCGGATGATGTCGGAAGGCAAGGTCTCCGGATTACCTGCTTCCATGCGGTAGTGTGTGAATCGCCCCGAGCGTATGTCCAGTCTGTTCAGTCCGCCCAGATGGGTTCCTATCCAGATGATGTCTTTGGAGGCATCATAATAGAGAGCCTTGATGTTGTTATGGGAAATACTGTTGGGACCGATTTCCGGGCGGAACCATTTGAACTCACGGGTACGGCGGTTGTAATAGTTCAGTCCGCCCCCTTCGGTGCCAATCCACAGATTGCCGTCCTTGTCTTCGATGGTGCGGCCTACAACCGGATTGCTCAGCCCCTTCTTTTCGATGGGCGAATACATATAGCGGCTGTATATCTCGTACTCGGGGTTGAAGTAGTTGACGCCGCCAAAGTAGGTCCCCAGCCACAGCGTTCCTTGGTTGTCCTTTACGATGCACCAGATGGAAGAGTGTGTCAGTCCGTCGCTCTGGGCATCACTGGCAGTGTGGTTCTGGAAGAGTCCCGTACTTTTGTCATACCGGTTCAATCCGTTGAATGTCCCAATCCAGATGTTTCCCAGATTGTCTTCACAGCAGGCTCGCACGAAGTTGGAAGAGATGCTGTAAGGGTTCTTTGCGTCGTATTCAAAGATTTCGATGGTTCCGTCGGTCTTTACATGGTGCAGCCCTTCTTCCCAGCTGCCAATCCATAACTCGCCTTCGCTGTCTTGGTATATGCTGGTGATGTTGCCTTTCAGGATGGGGTGGGTCAGCTCGTTCTTGTCCAGTTGCAGGCGGTATGCTCCGTTGGTGGTCGTTCCAATCCACATTTGTCCATTGTCCAGATGCATACAGCAGATTTCCAGACTTTTTCCGGGAAGCTGGTAATAGAGGTCAAAGTTCCCGGTCTGCTCGTTATAGCGGTAGATTTCATTCTGTTTTCCGATGAAAAGGGCCTCTTTGTAATATATGCTGTGTACATTTCCTTGCAGCAGGGTGGTGAATCTTTGGGTGGCGAGATTGAACTCGGCTACTCCTTCCGTACAGAGCAGGTAGATTTTTCCGTTACGGTTGCCGGCCATGCGCAGCACGGTGTTGCAGAAAAGGCTGTAAGGGTCGTTCTTCTGCAGCTTGTAAGTTTGTATGTCTTCTCCGTCATAACGGTTCAAGCCTTCTCGGGTTCCAATCCATAAGACACCGTTTTCATCGATGTAAAGGCTGTTCACGGAGAATTGTGACAGACCGTCGTCGGTTGTCAGATGGTTGAAGGTGATGTTCTGCGCCTGCAGGGTTGCAGCAATCATGCTTACTGAAACAAGAAGCAGCCGGATGATAAACGTTCGCACTTTTCGGGTAGTTTTTAAGGTTTCAGTTACAAATATAGGTATATTTTGTACAAGACTTCTTATTTATTAGGCAGTTTTTGCGGCTATGTTTGGATAAATGTATAATTTTGGAAGCGCGCCGAACGATACTTGTCTTTTGATAGATGGCAATCGGCGTATCTTTGTAAACAAATTAATTCATTTATTATCATGAAAGACCTTTTATCTATTGTATCTCATTTTCAAATGCAGGGTACGGTTCGTGAAATCAAGCCTTTAGGCTCAGGTCTGATTAACGATACGTACAAAGTGACCACCGTTGAGGCCGATGCGCCGGACTATGTTCTGCAACGTATCAATCATGCCATTTTCCAGAATGTAGAGATGTTACAGTCTAATATCGAGGCTGTGACCGGGCATATCCGTAAGAAGCTGGAAGAGAAAGGAGAGGCCGATGTCGAGCGTAAAGTGCTTCATTTCATCCCCACGACCGAAGGGAAAACCTATTGGTATGACGGTGAGAACTACTGGCGTATCATGACTTTTATTCCCCGTGCCAAGACTTACGAGACGGTGAACCCCGAATATTCCTATTATGCGGGAACTGCCTTCGGTAATTTCCAGGCTATGCTTGCCGACATTCCAGATACATTGGGCGAGACAATTCCCGATTTCCACAACATGGAGTTCCGTCTGAAGCAACTCCGTGACGCTGTGGCTGCCGATGCGGCGGGACGTGTGCAGGAGGTGCGGTACTTCCTGGATGAAATAGAAAAACGTGCCGATGAAATGTGCAAGGCAGAACGCTTGTTCCGTGAAGGCAAACTGCCCAAACGGGTATGCCACTGTGATACGAAAGTAAACAACATGATGTTCGACGAAGACGGTACGGTGCTTTGTGTCATTGACCTGGATACGGTGATGCCCAGCTTCATCTTCTCCGATTATGGCGATTTCCTTCGCTCAGGTGCCAACACGGGGTTGGAAGACGACAAGAATCTGGATAATGTGAACTTCAATATGGAAATATTCCAGGCATTTACCAAGGGTTATCTGGAATCGGGCAAATCCTTCTTGTTGCCGATAGAGATTGAGAATCTGCCTTATGCGGCTGCCTTGTTCCCATACATGCAGTGCGTACGCTTCCTGGCAGATTATATCAACGGTGATACTTATTATAAAATCCAGTATCCGGAGCACAATCTTGTGCGTACCAAGGCTCAGTTCAAACTGTTGCAGAGCGTGGAGGAGCATACACCGGAGATGAAAAAATTCATTGACTCATGTATCTGAAAAAGTTTTTAATGACGATAGCGGCAGCTCTTTGCATGTTGCCGCTATCTGCAATTAATCCCCAAAATAGTAAAATGAAAGAATTGAATGTAAAGAAAGTAAGTGCGGCCAATATACCGGTAGAGTCGGTTCCGGCTCTTCTGGATGAAGAGAAGGTGGCGTTTCAGCCCGTAAACACAGTGAATTGGGCTGCTTTTCCTTATACTCCCGATGTGGAATTCCGCATAGCGCATACGGAAGATGCCATTCTGCTGCATTTCAAGGTAAGGGAAGCGAGTGTACGCGCAGTTGCAGGCCACGATAACGGTCCGGTTTGGGAAGATGCGTGTGTAGAGTTCTTCTCTGTGCCTGCCGATGACGGAGTGTACTACAATATGGAGTGTAATTGTGCCGGAACGCTGCTTATCGGTGCGGGTGCCGGACGTGGAAACCGCCAGCATGCCCCGCAAGAGGTGCTCGATAAAGTACAGCGTTGGGCTTCTTTGGGACGTGAGGCTTTCGACGAAAGAGTAGGTGAGTGTGCCTGGGAAATGGCCCTGGTCATCCCTTATTCCGCTTTCTTCCTGCATGACATCACTTCGTTGGATGGAAAGACGCTCCGTGCCAATTTTTATAAATGCGGTGACAAGCTCCAGACTCCCCATTTCCTTTCCTGGAATCCGATAGGTCTGGAGAAGCCGAACTTCCATTGCCCGGAGTTCTTCGGTACCCTGCATTTCGAGTAGTAGTAGAACAAAAAATTACTCAACCTGCCCTCACCACTATCACCGCTTTTCTGAAACTCCCTATTCATCGCCCTTTCAAGGGTGAGTGAGAGCAAATAAAAAGGGTGAGGGCAAATTTTACCCTCACCCTTCCGAGCGTACCCGGTTGCTTCCTGCTTCTTTCCCCGTCTTTTATAGGACAAGACAGACCATTGTCTACAGAAACAGTATAATAAATACCCTTTATATACTTAATCCGTTAGTTCACAACACTGAACAGTTTGTTCCAGCATTAGAGAACACTTTGTTTCAGTATAGAAAAACACTTTGTTTTCATATAATGGAACGAACTGTTTTGTTAAGGGAAACAAAGTGTTCTCTATAAGGAAACAAAATGTTTAGTTAAAGGAAACAGTTTGTTTTACTTAGCATACTGCCTGGAATGAATGTGCATCAAAAAATAGTAAAAGATAATGCAGGAACTATTGTAGAGGAATATAGAAAAGGGCACGAACTACGCAGACTTACAGAAAAGAATTTATTCATCCGTATTGTCTGCGTGATTCGTGCCCGAAGAAGGGTGTTTACTTCACGATTCCTTTGGAATTCTTGATGAAATTGATGATATTGTGTATCTCGTCACTCATCGGTACTTGGTCTTCAATCTTCTGCAAGGCATCCTGCACGCTGAAGTTTCCCTGGTATACCAGACGGTAGGCATTTACGATATGGCGCAATACACGTTCGGTCACCTGGTGTTTGTGTTGAAGCACAGCAGCGTTGATACCGTGGTATTCTGCCGGATTACCGTTCATGATGATATAGGGCGGCACATCCTTTGATATGCGGCAGCCAGCTTGAATCAGTACCCAACTTCCAATGTGGCAGTATTGGTGCAGAATGACGTTGCTGCTCAGAATGGTGCAGTCGTCTATCTGACATTCTCCGGCTACGGTAGTCTTGATACCCAGTACACAATGGTTGCCTATCTGCACGTCGTGGCAGAGGTGTACACCATCCATCAGGTAGTTCTCATTACCGATGCGGGTGGCGCTTCCTGCATGGGTAGCACGGCTGACAACCACGTTCTCGCGGATGTCGTTATTATCACCGATAATCAGCATGCTGTTCTCTCCCGTATAATGGAAGTCTTGCGGTTCGGCACCCAGAACGGCATTGTGATGCACCTTGTTCCCTTTTCCCATGCGGGTACCGTGCAGAATTTTTGCCCCCGACATAATAATACAGTCATCACCGATTTCCACGTTCCCTTCGATAAATGCAAAGGGCTGGATGGTTACATTCTTGCCGATTTTTGCGGCAGAATCTACATAAGCTAACGGACTTATCATAGTAATTAGCGATTAATGATTAATGATTAGTGATAAATGGTTAGTGATTAGGATTTACTATTTCATTAATCGCTAATCACTAATCACTTATCGCTCATTTTATTCTCTTCCTCCTCCAAGCGCTTGATACAGACTGATGACTGCCTGCATGCTGCTGAAGGTGTCGGATACTTCTGCAAGCTGTGCGCTGAGGTAAGACTGCTCGGCAGACAAGACTTCCAGATAGGTCGACGTGCCTAAGTTAAACAATTCTTTTGTATCTGAGGCAGCTTGGCGGGCAGAATTTACTTGAATAGTGCGTGAAACGGCTTTGTCCTTCTCCATTTGATACAGGTGCAGGGCGTTGCTCACTTCATTTCCGGCATTCAGCAGGGCGGTTTGGAACTGAATCTTAGCCTGCTCCTCTTGTGCCTTGGCTTGTTTCAGACGGGCAATGTTGGCACCGCGATAGAACAAGGGTTGCGTCAGCGAACCGATGGCGGAAGCCAGCAGTTTACCCGGGTTGACGATACCTGCACCGGAGTTATTGGTCCAGCCTCCCGAACCGCTCAATGTAATCTGCGGGTAGAAAGCGGCACGGGCGCTGTTGGTATTATAGTAGCTGGCAGCCAGTGACATCTCGGCAGCTTTCACGTCCGGACGGTTGGATAGCAACTGCAAGGGGATACCTACTGAAAATTCCGTAGGCAGCTGTTGCTCTTCCAGTACACCGCGTGCGATGCTCTGTGCCGGTTGGTGCAACATCAGGCAGAGGGCGTTTTCGGTTTCGCGTATGCTCTGGCGTATGTCGGGCAGTGATGCCATGACTTGAGCGTAGGCAGTGCGGCTCTGCTCTACGGCAGCAGAAGTGGTTCCGTAGATGCCTGCATCTTTCATGGCTTGCACGGTCTCCAGGTTCTTTTTCAGAATCTCGACGGTGCCTTCGGTGATTTGCAGTTGGCGGTCCAGCATCAGCAGGGTGTAGTACATGTTGGCTACGCCGGCGATGACTTGCGTCTGAACGGCTTGTTCGTAGAATTGCGTCTGCTTCAAGCTAACCTTTGCTTGTCGCTTCGGGTTCAGCAGTTGACCGAAGAGGTCGACTTGCCAGCTTGCGGTGACGGGCAGGGAGTAGATTTGTGTAGCCTTTCCCTTGTCCCAGCTGCTGACGGTTCCTTGCGGAGACAAGGCAAGCATCGGAGCATAGGCAAGACGGGCAGACATCAGTGCGGCTTGTGCTTGTTTCACGTTCAAGGCGGCACTGCGCAGGTCACCGTTGTTGGTGAGTGCTTGCTCGATAAGTGTCTGCAGCTGCGGGTCTGTGAACACTTCTCTCCAAGGCAGATTACCGAAGTTGGCCGTATCTGCGGCTAATGTATCGTTCACGGACGCCGTGTCGCGATACAGTCCGGCAGTTGTTATGTCTTCGGGTCTGTCGTATGATTTGTAGATGTGGCAACTGCTCAATAAAGCAGTTGCGCACATCAGGCATATTATTTTCTTCATAATCGCTAATCGTTAATCACTATTTTGTATATTGTTCAATCTCCGGTTCTGCATCCGAGTTGTCCACATCTTCCCATTCCATCGGCTTGAATTTCTCCTGCAGGTACTGGAATGCCACGAACAGTGCGGGCACTATGAAGATTTGCAGAATCATACCGATTAACATACCGCCGATGGCAGACGTACCCAGCGTACGGTTACCGTTGGCACCCGCACCGGAAGCAAACATCAGCGGGAGCAGACCGACAATCATTGCCAACGACGTCATCAAGATAGGACGCAGACGGGCTGCGGCACCCAATACGGCTGCCCAGGTGATACTCATACCCATTCTGCGGCGTTCGAGGGCAAACTCTACAATCAAGATGGCATTCTTGGCCAACAGACCCATCAACATGATGAGGGCAATCTGCATATAGATGTCATTGGACATCGTACCCAGAATCATTTTCAGTGCCGGGATGCTGCCCAATGCGCCTATACCGCCTACAAAGAGGAAGCTACCCAGCAGACCGAACGGCACGGACAGCAATACGGATAAAGGCAGGATGTAGCTTTCGTACTGGGCACTCAGCAACAGATAAACGAATACGAAGCACAATATGAAGATGAGTCCCGTAGTGCTGCCACTCGTTTCGGCCTCTTCACGCGCCATACCTCCCAACTCATAACCGAAACCGGCAGGCAGGTTTTCCTGCGCCACTTCGGCAATGGCTTGCAGAGCCTGACCGGAAGTGTAGCCTGATGCGGGAGCCACCATCACCTTCATGGAGGTGTAGAGGTTGAAACGGCTGATGACGTCAGGACCATATACTTTCTTGATGGAGATGAACTGCGTGATAGGTGCCATCTCGTTGCCGTTGCGCACCTTGATGCTTTGCAGTGTTTCCATATTCTTGGTAGCATCAGGTTCGGCTTGTACCATTACGCGGTACATCTTACCGAAGCTGTTGAAGTTGGAAGCATACAAACCACCGTAATATCCCTGCAAGGTAGTCAAGATATCATTGGGGCTGATGCCTGCTTTCTTACAAGCGGCAGCATCAATGTCCAGCTGGTATTGCGGGAAGTGGGGGTTGAAGGAGGTCTTGGCGGAGTTGATTTCCGGACGCGCTTCCAGGGCAGCAGTATAGTTGTTCACCACGTCGAAGAAGTGGTCCAAATCACCACCCGTCTTGTCCTGCATGTTCAACTCGATGTCGCTTGAAGCCGAGTAACCCGGAATCATAGGTGGCGCGAAGAACAATACCTGCGCTTCCTTGATAATCTTTTGGGCGCGCATGTACAAAGTAGCGTACACAATCGTGGAGTTCTGCATCGTGGAACGTTCTTCCCAGTTCTTCAGCTTGATGATGAGTGAACCGTAGGAGGGGCCTTGACCGCCCAAGAAGCTATAACCTGAGATAACGGTACGTGACTGTACGGCAGGGTCTGCAGCAACCAAGCTGTCCACACGGTTCAAAATCTCTTGTGCGCGTTCTTGTGAAGTGCCCGGAGGCAGTGTCACAGCGCCCATGATGGTACCGGTGTCTTCGTTGGGCACCATACCGGTCGGGGTTATCTGCATGAATACGCCCAACAGTACAATAGAGCCGATAACCAGTCCTGCCGATATCCAGCGTTTCTGGATGAAGAACAGCACTTGTTTCTTATACTTGCCCAGGATACCGTTGTATGAGTCATTGAAGGATTGTTTGAACTTGTCGGTAGTCATACCTGCCAACGCCAGCACACTGATGATAATCATCAAGCTACACAGAATGGGGTGTTCGCTGAAGCTGAACAGACCGAAAATCATGCCCAGGATAGCTACCGTCACGAAGAGCAGTGTAATGCCGGGACGCATCAACCGGCCTATAGAGTCGGCATAACGTGCAATCATAATCTTGCGGGCTTCCTTGGCGGCAACGCCTACACGCTCTTTCAGACTTTCGTGTCCGCCGTTGTGAGGTTTCAGGAAGATGGCACACAGCGCAGGACTCAGGGTCAGGGCGTTCAGAGCCGAGAAACCGATGGCAATCGCCATGGTCAAACCGAACTGACGGTAGAAAGTACCTGCCGTACCTCCCATGAAGCTCACGGGAACGAATACGGACATCATCACCAACGTAATGGAGACGATGGCACCACCCAGTTCACTCATGGCGTCGATGGAAGCTGTACGGGCCGATTTGTAGCCCTGGTCCAGCTTGGCATGGACGCCCTCGACGACGACGATGGCATCATCGACCACAATCGCAATGGCAAGCACCATGGCCGAAAGGGTCAGCAAGTTGATACTAAAGCCGATTAGCTTCAGTACGAAGAATGTCGCAATCAATGCTACCGGAATAGCAATAGCGGGGATCAATGTGGAACGGAAATCCTGCAAGAAGATATATACCACAATGAACACAAGGATAAAGGCCTCGATCAAAGTCTTGATAACCTCATGGATAGAGGCGAACAAGAAGTCGTTGGCACTCTGTGCAATATTGATTTTCAGACCGGTAGGCAACTTTTCAGAGTATCCGTCCAATAGTGTTTCCAGGTCATTGATGGTTTGGGTAGCATTACTACCTGCCATCTGGAATACGATACAACTGACAGCTTTATGTCCGTTTACGGTATTGTTGAAGCTGTAAGTCAAACGTCCCAATTCAAGTTCGGCAATGTCTTTCAGGCGGAGTATCTCTCCATTGTCAAGTGCCTTGATAACGATGTTCTCAAACTCCTCTGTTTGTTGCAGACGACCTTTGTAACGTATCGTATATTGGAATGTCTGGTTACCACGTTCACCGAACTGTCCGGGAGCAGCCTCAATGTTTTGTTCAGACAGGGATGCTACTACATCGTTGGGGATTAATTTGTACTGTGCCATGACATCAGGCTTCAGCCAGATACGCATAGAATAGTCCACACCCATCACCATCGCATCACCTACACCGGCAACACGTTTTACTTCAGGGATAAGGTTGATGTTGGCATAGTTTTCCAGGAACTCGATGTTGTATTGGTCTGTCTCATCATAAATAGAGAATACCATCAACATGGAAGTCTGTCTCTTTTGTGTGGTCACACCTACCTTGGTTACTTCGGCGGGCAGCAGACCTTGTGCCATAGATACACGGTTCTGTACGTTTACGGCAGCCATATCCGGGTCGGTTCCCTGCTTGAAGTAAACGGAAATATCGGCAGAACCACTGTTGGTGGCATTGGAAGTCATGTACATCATGTTTTCTACACCATTGATCTGGTCTTCCAGCGGTGCAATAACGGAGTTCAACACCGTTTGAGCGTTGGCACCCGTATAGGTGGCACGCACCGATACGGTTGGTGGTGCAATGTCCGGGTATTGGGTGATAGGCAAGGTTGCCAGACCAATAAGCCCCAGGATTACTATCAGCACGGAGATTACCGTGGATAGTACCGGACGATTAATAAATCTATCTAATTTCATGTTATTTAGTGATTAGGGGTTGGTGATTAGTGATAAGTACCTGCGGTATAATAGCGCAGCCGCTAATCGCTAATCATTAACCGTTAAACGTTAATTGAACGCAGTTTGGATATTGCCTTCTTTCTGGTCTTTCAGTGCTTTCTGATATTCAGCTTCTTTCTCGGCAGGAGTGATAGGAGTGATAGCTGCTCCATCTCTCAGGTTCTGCACACCTTCCATTACTACTTTGTCACCGGCTTTCAAGCCTTCGGTTACGTAGTAATACTTGCCGTCGTTCAGCTTAAACACCTTAATTTCCGTATTCTTCAGGGTGTTGTCAGGCTGCACTACGAATACGAACTTCTTGTCCTGTATTTCTGTAGTGGCCGATTGCGGTATCATAATAACATCTGTCATCGGATTGGGGAATACTACATTACCGGTACTTCCGCTACGCAGCACATTGTGCTTGTTGGGGAAGAGGGCACGCATAGTTACCGAACCGGTAGCCTGATCGATAACACCGCTGATGGTTTCTACGCGGCCACTGTCGGCATACATGGTTCCGTCGATGAGTTGTAATTGTACATCGGGCATTCTTTCCAGAATTTCCTTGATGCTACCACCCTCGCGGATCTGAGACAGCAGTTGTCTTTCGGTCATGGAGAAGTAAGCATACATTTCAGAAATATCGGCTACAGTAGTCAGCGGGTTGGCAACGGAAGGGCTAACCAAACTACCTACACGGTAGGGGATATTACCTACTACACCATCGCTGGGGCTGGTTACACTGGTATACGACAGATTGTTCTTGGCGTTTACTAATTGTGCTTCAGCTTGTGCTAATTGTGCTTTTGTTTGTGCCAGTTGATTCTCTGCCATCTGCAAATCATAGTTGCTGATGATATTCTTTTTGTTCAACTCACGCTTGTTGTTTACGGTAAGTTCCTGCGTGTTCACGGCAGCTTTGGCTGTTTCAACAGCAGCTTTGGCTGAGTTCACGGCAGCTTGATACTGTACGGGGTCAATGCTGAACAACACTTGTCCCTTGCGTACTACTGAACCTTCGTCTACATGCAGTTTGGTGATGAAACCGCTTACCATGGGGCGGATTTCTACATCTTGTTTACCTCTGATCGTAGCCGGATAGCTGTTCGTTAAGTTGGCAGTGGTTGTTTCCACTGTAATCACTGCAAATTCGGGTGCTTTACCCGTAGTTTTGTCACTTTGTCCGCAACTGAACAGTGACAGGCAACATGCCAATAAAATCAATCTACTCTTCATACTTGTAATTATTCTCTGTCTTTTGGTTTATTTTTTCATCTTGGTAAAAAAGGCTTTTTATGTTTTGTCATAGTTGGATAATACGGAGGACAAAGGGGAAAACTAAAAGCACTCTTCGGGTTTTCCAGCTGCAAAATTATCTATTTTTGAACAGATTAGTTCTATTTGCGTCTATTTTTAACTATGTTTCATACATATCTTATATATAAGTCTCCAATATGCCATTCTAATCAGCTTTTACCTCTCCGGTTTCTATATTACAGAAAGGAATAATATTCCCATTACGAGTGAAGCTATTTCCCATTACGACTGAAGCTAGCTCCCACTACGACTGAAGGTACTTCCCACTACGACTGAACTCGTGTTTCATTGCGACTGATTGTTGTGGAACACCCAGTGGGTTGTCACACAGGTAGTTGCCCGCTTTCTCAGGGTCTTGCTAAAGTATCTTCTCTTTCATCCTCCCGATTGAACCTTTCCTTTATTTTATCTGTTTTTACTGTCTTCTTGCTCTTTTTTGATTAAAATACTGTAAAGCATTCTGTTTATTAAGGGATAACCTTTATTTTTGCAGCATATTACGTAATAAATATTTAGATATGAAGTCTCTTTTCAATCGTCTGGCAGGTGTTGCCGTTGTTGGTGTCGTGCTTTATTCTTGCGCCAGCATCGGTCGTCCGGAAGGTGGTGCTATTGATGAAACCCCTCCACGCTTCGTAGGTAGTACGCCTGCGCCGGGCGCGCTTAATAATAACCGGAAGAAAATTACGATTGAATTCGATGAATTCATCAAGCTTGAGAAACCCGGGGAGAAGATCGTGATTTCTCCACCTCAGGTGCAACAACCGGAGATAAAGGCGAATGGGAAGAAGGTGGTAATCACCTTAAAGGATACTCTCAAACTGAATACTACTTATTCGATAGACTTCTCGGATGCTATTCAGGACAATAATGAAGGTAATCCGTTGCCCGATTTCGGGTTTACTTTCTCCACGGGTTCCGTTATCGACTCGATGGTGGTTTCCGGTACCGTGCTGAATGCAGCCAATCTGGAACCGGTGAAAGGTATGCTGGTAGGTATGCATTCCAATTTAGCTGACTCGGCCTTTACTACGATACCTTTTGAACGTGTAGGTCGTACCGACAGTCGCGGACGTTTCACAATTCGGGGTGTTGCTCCGGGCGAATACCGCATCTACGGATTGCAAGATGCTGACCAAAACTTCTATTATAGTCAGCCCACTGAAATGATTGCTTTCGAAGACTCCCTGATTATTCCTGCCATGGATGAACGGACACGTCTTGATACACTCTGGAAAGATTCTCTGACGATAGATACGATCATGGAGAGAGCTTATACTCATTTTTCTCCGGATGACGTTATATTGCGCTGTTTCAAAGAACGGGTTTTGTCGCAACGTCTCATCAGGAGCGAACGTCCCGAATCCCGGAAATTCTCTTTCTATTTCTCTACTCAGGCTGACAGCCTGCCGTTGTTGAAGGGACTGAATTTCGATGAAACCAACGCTTTCATCGTGGAGAAGCCTACCGGACGCATTGATACGCTTCATTATTGGATAAGAGACTCTTTGATCTATAAGATGGATACTTTGAAGATGAGTCTCACTTACCTCTATACGGATACGCTCAACCAGTTGGTACCGCGTACGGATACTCTGAGACTTGTATCGAAAATTCGACCTAAGTCCGAGAAAGAACTTGAAAAGGAACGTGAGAAGAAAGAAAAGGAACTGGAAAAAGCCAAAAAGAAAGCGGAGAAAGAGGGTAAGGAGTATGTAGAACCGACGGTATTCTTACCTGTAGATGTATATGCACCGGGTACGATGGATATCTACGACTACATCTCTCTTACGTTTACTGAACCGTTGGCAACTGCTGCTGATGGTGCCATTCATCTGAAACAGAAAGTAGACAGCTTGTGGAATGATGTCCCTTACGACTTTGTTCCGGACTCTCTGAATCTGATGCGCTATAATGTTTATGCAGATTGGGTGCCCGGTGAAAGCTATGCTTTTGAAGTCGACTCGACGGCTTTTCATGGAATATATGGCCTTTTCACCGATAAGATAAAGAAAGAATTTAAGGTGAAGAAACCTGAAGAGTATGGGCAAATATTCTATAATGTGACGGGAGCGGATTCGATTGCTTTTGTAGAATTGCTGGACGCACAGGATAAAGTGGTACGTACAGTGCCGGTTGTCGATGGTAAGGCAGATTTCTACTTCCTGAATCCCGGCAAATATAGTGCGCGCCTTATAAATGATACGAATGGAAACGGTGTGTGGGACACCGGAAAATACGAAGACAAACGGCAACCGGAGAAAGTGTATTACTATCCTCAGGTGATAGAACTGAAAGCTAATTTCGACTTGACCCAGGATTGGAACATATATGAAAAGCCGCTGGATAAACAGAAACCGGATGAACTTAAAAAACAAAAACCAGATGAAGACAAGAAAAAGAGAAACCAGAATAACCGCAGCTCCGGCAATAACCGGTAAGCGCGGATGGGTGTTCTGCCTGTTGGGAGCACTATTACTTACGATGATGTCCACGCCTGCCAAGGCACAATGTACGGCTCAAAACACCGCATTTCAGTCCGGCGAGCACGTGATGTACGATTTATATTTTAATTGGAAGTTTATCTGGAAGAAGGTGGGGCTGGCAAGTCTGACCACCTTCTCCACTACTTATCAGTCACAACCTGCCTACCGCTTCAACCTGCTTTCAGTAGGAAGTAAAAAGACCGATTTCTTCTTTAAGATGCGTGATACGCTGACTTGCTATGTCAGTGAAAAGCTGGAGCCGCTCTACTTCCGTAAAGCGGCCGAAGAGGGTGACCGCTATACGGTGGATGAAGCTTGGTTTTCATATAAGGATGGCGTATCCAACGTGAAACAGAGGCGTATCTGGCACAATCCGGTCCGCGATCCGCAAGAGATGGAATACAGTGACAGCCGTTGCATCTTCGATATGTTGAGTATCCTGGCGCAGGCGCGTTCTTACGATCCGGCAGATTATAAAATAGGCGACCGGATTCTTTTCCCTATGGCCACCGGACGTAAGGTAGAAGAACAGACGCTGATTTACCGGGGCAAAGAAGATGTAAAAGCCAATAATGATACGATTTATCGTTGCCTCGTATTCTCTTTTGTAGAATATAAGAAAGGAAAGGAAAAAGAAGTGATTACTTTCTTTATCTCAGATGATAAGAATCATCTCCCGATTCGTCTGGATATGTATCTTAACTTCGGGTCGGCAAAGGCTTTCCTGAAGAGCGTACAAGGAAATCGTTATCCGATGACGTCGGTAGTAAAGAAGAAATGAGATAGTTATAAGCTGAACGGCAGCGGATCCCCTTTTCTGAATACGCTGGACTCGAATGTAGCAATCAATTTTCCGTCTTGATTCGTGATATCTATCTGGTAATATCCGGTAGTACGTCCGATGTACCGTTCGCGTGCTTCGGCATACAGCGTGTCGCCCGGTCCGCTGGCGCGCAAAAAGGTGATATTGGAAGACAGGGAGAAAGCCAATGTACCATGTGAATTAGCAGCGGCGGCCAGTGCCAGGTCTGCAAGAGTGAAGATGGCTCCGCCTTGGGTGCGATGTCCTGCGTTAAGGTGATTCTCCGTGATAACGAGGCGTGCCTTACTATATCCTTCGCGTACTTCCAGTAGTTCTACACCGGTTTGTTCTGCAAAGAGATCTTTCTTGAAAAATTCTTGTGGAGTCATGTTTTCAATATGATTAAAAAGTTCAATCTGTATGATTTATGTGCAAATGTAACAATTTTGCTCTTTTCCTGTATAATTTAGGAGGGTCTTTTCTGTAAACCTGCGCTACTTTTGCTGACGAAAGAATACGAAACTTTAATAAACAAATCATTATTATGAAAACAATCCTCACGACATTGGGAATATCCCTCCTAGTTTTGGCGGGTTGCACAAGTCAGAAGCAGACCGAGAGCAACTTTATCCAAGAGAATATTGATAATGCGGTGGCGCAGGAGACCATTCAGACCGACATTATCGAAAAGTCAGGGAAAATTCTGAATCCAAGAACTATCAACAAAGACGGTAGCATTGTTTATGTACCCATTGATGACTGGTGTTCCGGTTTTTTCCCCGGTAATATCTGGCATATGTATGAGTTGACCGGTGATAAGAAATGGTTGCCGCTGGCTGAGAAGTATACAGAAGCGCTGGATTCCGTGTAAAATTATTGAGATCCTATAAAATTTGTTTATTGTAAGCCAGGTTCATTGCC
>OGZC01000896.1_pt1 | contig 16527 bp, 8 predicted proteins | sample 1576751 | NCBI WGS metagenome assembly OGZC01 (sample SAMEA3541486, study PRJEB24748) | human gut metagenome | biome: human gut; feature: human-associated habitat; material: faeces | place: China | collected 2012
CTACGGTACAAGTAAAAGGCACGACTAATGGTACAATTACCGATTTTGATGGTAATTTTACATTGAATAATGTTCCGGAAAAAGGCATATTGGTCATTTCTTATATCGGATACAAGACTCAGGAAGTTAATATATCAGGGAAAACAAACGTTAAGGTCGTTTTGAAAGAGGATACTGAGGTGCTGGATGAAGTAGTAGTAGTTGGTTATGGTGCCCAAAAGAAAGCTTCTTTAACTAGTTCTATTAGTCAGATCAAGGGGGATGAGGCTTTTAAAAATAAGGGTATTGCTAATGCTACAGTAGCTTTGCAAGGTGAAGTTCCGGGATTGACTATTACACGCACTTCTACTCGTCCGGGTAGTGAGGGAGCAGAGATGAAAATACGTGGTGATATTTCTGTTAATGGAAAATCTTCTCCATTAGTTATCATTGATGGTATAACAGGTTCATTGGATGAGTTAAATGCTATGGATGCAAGTGATATTGAAAATATTTCAGTTTTGAAGGATGCTTCGGCTGCGATATACGGTGCCCGTTCGGCTTCAGGTGTTGTACTGGTAACAACAAAGCGTGGTAAAAAAGGAAAGGCTCAAATATCATATAGTGGCTCTGTTAGTCGCACAATTAACGGTATTCAGCCTCCTATTACAAATAATCGGGAATGGTTGGATATGTTTTATGAAGCTCAATATAATGATGCTGCCGCTTTAAATCCTAGTTTAACTACTGCTGATGAAATTCATAAAGCTGTAAATTGGTGGATATTTAATTCTTTTGGTGGTCCTACTTTGGATCAATCGGATATTGATCCGGCTACTGGTGCACCAACAGTATATAAGGGGGAAACTCTTTTTAATGCTCTTCGTGCAGGTAAAGTCTTGACATTACAAAATGGTGATAAAGTGGAACGTTGGGACCCAAATGTGTATATGATGGATTATCTTTATGGTCAGGCAACTTCTCAAAAGCATTCGATTAGTATTTCTGGAGCAGATGAAAAGTTTAGTTATCGAGCGTCTTTGGGGTATGCGGATAATAATTCACAGTTGAAAGTTGCTAATGATGGAGAAAAAAAATATAGTGGTCGTTTAAATGCTGATTATCAAGCGACAGATGCTTTGAAATTTGAAACAAGTATGTCGTATGACAAACGTGATATTATAACCCCAACTACTGATGTGGGAGCTGGATATTTTGATCCTTGGTTTTGGACTGTGTATAATAAAAATGGTCAGGCTTATGATACATTTAGTGGTAACCGGAATCCTATTGGTGGGTTGACCCAAGGAGGGGAGAAGAAAAATTCATTGACAACTTTTAGAGGAAGTGCTAAAGCAACTTATGATTTTTCTAAATGGGTAAAAGGACTTTCTATTTCAGCTTCGGGGGCTTATAAGACTGTACAGAGAAATATGCAGGAAGTGAAGAATAAAGTACAATATTATGATTGGGTAGGTACACAGACTGGTAATAAGCAAGGTCCCGGACAATTGAAAGAAGAAATAGCGAAATGGGAAAACATTACTTTAGGTGCTTTTGCTAATTATAATCGTACTTTTGCTGATGTGCATAGCGTTTCTGCCATGTTGGGTATGACTGCCGAACAAGAAACATATAAAAGGGTAGGTGCGGTTCGTAAATCCGGTGCTGTTTATCCGGGGTCTGGATTAGCAGATTTGGATGTATGGGTGAATGGAAATAATAATGAGGCATATGGTGGACAGAATTCTTGGGGATTGGTTTCTTATTTAGGGCGTTTGAATTATACTTATGCTGATAAATATTCAATAGAGGTATTGGGTCGTCGGGATGGGTCTTCTAAGTTGGCGAAAGAACAACGTTGGAAAAATTTTTATTCTATTTCTGGTTTTTGGAGACTTTCAAATGAAGACTTTTTAAAAGATGTTTCATGGTTGAGTGATTTGAAGTTGCGTTACAATTATGGTAGAACAGGTAGTGTGGAAGGTATTGACAATTACGAGAGATTTGCTACTATCAAAACTGGTACGACTATTTTTGGTGTAAATCCCGGTACGCATACTTCATTGTGGGTAGACGGTATGAGATCTGCGGAACGTACATGGGAAACTATTGACAGCCACGATGTGGGAGTGGATTTTGCTTTTCTTAGCAATCGTTTGAGAGGTTCATTTGATTATTTTATCAAGACCAATAACGGTATGTTTATTGATGTACAATATCCTTCTATTTTAGGTGCGGCTGCTCCTAAAACCAACAATGGTAAGTTTCGTGCCCGTGGTTGGGAGTTGGCTTTGAATTGGAATGATCAAATAGGTCAGGTAAAGTATAACATTGGAGGATCTCTTTCGGATGCATGGTCAAAAGTGCTTGAATTAGCTAATAATGAAAATGTACCTAATGAGGGTAAGAATGAAAATCGCTTAATCGGTATGCCAAGACAAGCATTGTATGTATACCAAACTGATGGTATTTTCCAAAGTGCAGATGAAGTGGCTGCATATTATGAGAAGTATTATTGGAATGCGGATCATTCAGGACCGAAAGCTAATAATATTCTTCCTGCCCCTCAGGAGGCATCTACTAATACACTTCGTCCGGGGGCTCGTAAAGTAGTCGATTTGAATGGTGACGGTGCTATAACAAAAGATGATCTTTACTATGCAGGAGATATGGCCCCTCGTTTGACATTTGGCTTTAAATTGGGATTGGAATGGAAAGGAATCGATTTCTCGGCTTTCTTCCAAGGAGTAGGTAAACAAGTATTGTTAAGAGGTGGATATTTGGCTGCTCCATGGACTACAAATTATGTTCTGCAAAATAAAAACTTCGCAGGGAAAATGTGGAGTGAGAATAATCGGGATGCAGAATATACTATTGCTTCACGTGACCAGAATTTTAATAAGTGGAATTATAATAATAAAGATGTCAGTGTTCAGAATAATCGGTATGTCCGTTTGAAATCTTTGGTAGTGGGGTATTCATTGCCTCAAAAGTGGATTTCAAAAGCCGGACTCAGTAAATTGAGAGTTTACTTCTCCGGTGATGATCTTTGGGAATGGACAAAAGTAAAGGATGGATATGATCCGGAATATGGTGAAAATTCAAATAACACATTCCCGTTCAGCAGATTGCTGACATTCGGAGTAGATGTTACATTCTAATAACCTGTTAAAATATAAACATATGAAAACCATAATAAATAAATTTTTTCTTGCATCGGCTGTGGTGATGTCATTGACTGCATGCAGTGACTTTCTTGATAAAGAACCGTTGTCTCAGGGAACAGAGGCTATTGTGTTTAAGACTCCTGAACATTTTGAACAGGCAGCCAATGCTTTATATAATGTAATTGGATGGAAAAATCTGGATAATAAGCCGTCATACGGTGATATAATGGACCGAGGGACGGATATCAGTGGATTAGGAAGCAATGGAGGTGGTTCGGCACCGGAAGGAAATTGGAGTTGGGATAAGCCTTATTCGCATATCCGTACTTGCAATATATTGTTGGAAAAGGCAGAAGCTTATGATGGTAGCCAAAGTGATATTGCCCAGTCTGTGGGGACTGCTTATTTTTTTCGCGCATGGCAGCATTTTTATTTGTTGCAACATTTTGGTGGTGTGCCTATTTCAGACCATGTGTTGACTGTTAGTGATGGAGTGTTACAGGCCCCGCGAAACAGTCGGTATGAGGTGGCAGCCTTTATTATGTCCGATTTAAGAGAGGCTGTAAAGCGTTTGCCTAAAGAAACGGAAATTCCGGAAGGAAGCAAAGGAAAAGTAAGCAAGGAAGCTGCCAAATCTTTTTTGGCCAGAGTATTGCTTTATGAGGCTACGTGGGAAAAGTATGTTCCTGCTATCAATTATGATTTAGATGGTGATGGGACTTCGCAGGGGGCAGGAACTGTTAAACCGGAAGGATATCCTTCTATAACCGATATGTTGACAGAAGCAAAGCAGATGTCAAAAGAGGTGATAGAAGAAGCTGAAAGTGGAACTTATAAGTTGTGGGCAGAATGTGATTCTTTGAGTTATTACTATTTGTTTAATATTGATGATAAGGGTGGAAATATTCCTAATTTCAAAAGTGCTGGAAAAAGTACGAATAAAGAATTTATTTTCTCAAAAAAATATGACTACGATCTGAGTCGTGGTGGTATTAATTTATCGCATTCGGTCATGGTAGGTGCAGCAACGGGTATGAGTGCTCAGTTTGGTGAATCTTTCCTTTGTCGTAATGGACTTCCTATTCGTATCAGTTATACAGGTAGTATGTCTGATGCGCAGAATAATCCAGAATTCGAGGGATATGCAACATTTATAGGTGAATATCGTAATCGTGATTATCGTTTTGTTGGTTGTACTTTCTTACCTGACCGTGTATCTTATAGTAGCCGTACTGAAGATGGACGTCAACGTATGGATGCTAGTCAACCTTATCCTACTCCTGTGTTTCCTAAGGACAATGATCATTATGATCCTACTGATCCCGTATATAGTAGTTCTTGTGCAGTCTTCCATCCCACAATTAGAAATAATAGTACAATGGGGGGATACAGCAGCCGTAAGTATTTGATTGAAGGGGCAAATCGTCCGGATAATACAGAATCTGCAGATTTTCCATTGATTCGTTTGGCAGAGGTGCATTGTATTTATGCCGAGGCGACTTGTGAATTGAATAATGGAAACATTTCAGATGAAGATCTTAATTTCTCTATTAATAAAAATCGTGCTCGTGCTGGAGTGGCTCCTTTGACCAATGCGTTAATTGCTAATGTTTGGGATGCTGGTTATTGGGATCATGCTACAGGAAAAACTATTTGTAAAAAAATGAATATGTTGGATGAAATACGTAGAGAGCGTGCATGTGAACTTTTTGGTGAAGGTTTTCGTATGGACGATTTAAAACGTTGGGGTATTGCGCATATTAACTTGACTGGTCGTAAATTGGGTCGACATGTTTTGGGGACGGCATACGAAACAGAGAAAGCCAATGATGCCACTTACTTCGGTGAACCCTGTTATTATCCAGAAAAATATCCTTTGCTTTATGGGCTTTATGAGGGCTCTGATCCTAACGACCCTGACTATGGACGTTCTATAGCAACTTTGGCTGGTAATTTGCTTTATACACAAAGGGATTATTTAGATCCTATTCCTCGTCAGCAGATACGTTTGAATCCGCAATTAACGCAGAATCCTGGTTGGTAATAAAAACTGAAGGATAAATCGAAAATCAATAGACTGATTTATAGTAGTTAGGGTGTGAAATAAGAATATTCTTTAGGTAAAGGATTATTTCATGCCCTAATTGATAATGAAATTGTGGTATATTAGAATTGCTGGTAGGCGCTTTGAGTGATTGATCGTTATTGAACGTATATTCTAAAATAAATAGCAGACTTTACAAATGAAAAGAATGAGAACATTATGCTTGACAGGTCTTTTATGGATGATGACCTGTATTCTTTATGCACAAAACCAGTTGATAACTTATACGGTTCCTGGTGACGGGGTGGAGTTGAAAGACGATTTTACAGTTCGGGTGAGGCAATCTGGCAGTGGATGGAAAGAAGTAGTTACTTATCCGGTGAAAGTAGATGAAGTACGCCAGACGAAGCATCATGTTGAACTAGCCTCAATGGGATATTTTGACTTTTCCGGTCAGGTGGAAGTTTCCGTTACTTATAATAAAGGAGAAGTAAAGAGTAGCAGGGTGCGTCCGTTGTCGTATGGTATCACTCCGCAGATTAGCGGCAGTACGATGACTTTTACGCTAGACCGTCCGCGTAATCTGTCCATTGAGGTAAATGGAGACATATTCCATAATCTTCATCTTTTTGCGAATCCGATAGATGAAAATCGCCCGAAGAAATTGAAAGATAAGAATCTGATTTATTTTGCTCCGGGAATACATCAGTTACCCGGCGATACACTCAATGTTCCTTCGGGAAAGACTGTCTATGTGGCAGGTGGGGCCATTGTGCGTGGATGTATCCGTGCGGTCAATGCCCGTGATGTGAAAATTTTGGGACGAGGTGAGGTGCATCCTGAGGGTCGTGGAGCAGGTATCAGCATTATTAATTCACGAAATATATATGTGGAAGGTCTCATCACAACCCAATGTCCCACTGGAGGTTCGGACAGTGTGACAATCCGCAATGTAAAGGCTATTAGTTCATATGGGTGGGGGGACGGTATGAATGTGTTTGCCAGCAACAACGTCTTGTTTGATGGAGTATTTTGCCGTAACTCCGATGATTGCACTACCGTGTATGCTACACGTATGGGGTTTCATGGCGGATGCCGTAATGTGACAATGCAGAATTCTACCTTGTGGGCAGATGTGGCGCACCCTATTTTTATCGGGTTACACGGAGATGTGGATAGGAATGAAGTGATGGAGAATCTGACTTACCGGAACATTGATATTTTGGATCATCGGGAAATGCAAGTGGATTATCAAGGCTGTCTGGCTATCAATGCAGGTGATAATAATCTGGTCCGGAATGTACGGTTCGAGAATATCCGCATCGAGAATTTCCGGCAAGGACAATTGGTGAATCTGCGTATATTTTACAATAAGAAGTATTGCAAGGCTCCGGGCAGGGGCATTGAGAATGTGCTTTTTAAAGATATTACCTATAATGGCGATCATGCCGAACTCTCACATATCGTTGGCTACGACGAGGAACGGATGGTGAAGAATATTCGTTTTGAGAATCTGAAGATAAACGGTAAAGTTATATCGGATGATATGACCGGTAAGCCTGCATGGTATAAAACGTCGGACATGGCGCGTTTCTTTGTTGGGGAACATGTAGGTGATATTGTATTTGTAAAATGAAAAAAGGTAGTCTCAAGCAAGAGCTTCAAGAAGATTTAAAACTCTGTGGTAGGTGTTTTTTAGAGAGAACATATAAAAGAAATCATCTTTGCGAAATAAAAAGAAAAGGTAATTATTTAGGTAGGATAATTTTTAAAGAATGATCCTTTTTGCTATCTTTGTCCATTGAAAATGAATAAATTATATTCTTATGGAATTACAAGATAAATATATCCGTTTTGATTGGGCTGTCAAACGTTTGCTGCGTCATAAAGCTAATTTTGGTGTGCTCGAAGGATTCCTTACGGTACTGATAGGTGATGAAATTCATATAGTGGAGATTTTGGAAAGCGAGGGTAACCAGCAAACGGAGAATGATAAGTTCAATCGGGTTGATATCAAAGCTCTCAATAGTAAAAATGAGATTGTTATCATCGAGATTCAAAATACGCGTGAGCTGTATTATTTGGAGCGTATCCTGTATGGAGTGGCTAAAGCCATTACAGAACATATCTCATTGGGCGAAACTTATTATAAAGTTAAAAAGATATATTCTATCAGCATTCTTTATTTCGATATTGGTCATGGAACTGATTATCTCTATCATGGGCAGAATATATTTAAAGGAGTGCATACAGGAGACTTCCTTCAAGTGAGTACTCGGGAAAAGGATGCCATTGTGCCCCGTATGCCTTCCGAAATTTATCCGGAGTATTTTCTGATCCGTGTGAATGAGTTTAACAAGGTGGCGGTGACCCCTTTAGAGGAATGGATAGAATATTTGAAGACGGGTATTATTCGTCCTGACACGACTGCTCCCGGATTGGGTGAGGCACGTGAAAAATTGAAATATTATTCAATGACGCCTCAGGAACGCCATGCCTATGATGAACATCTTAGCGCTTTGATGATCCAGAATGATGTTCTTGATTCTGCTAAGTTAGAGGGAAAGATAGAGGGACGATTAGAAGGACGATTAGAAGGACGTGCAGAGGGGCGTGCAGAGGGGCGTGCGGAAGGTCGTGCGGAGGGTCGTGAAGAAGGTCGTGAAGAGGGCATTAAAGAAGGTGTTCTTCGAAATGCCCGGAGAATGAAAGAAAAAGGATTCTCTACAGAAGATATTATGGAAATTACAGGATTGACATTCGAAGAGGTTAGTCAGTTGTAATTCCATGTTTGGTTAAATAAATCCACAGGTGGCTTCTTAAGGGGTATCTGTGGATTTTTTATTTTACGCAAAGGTTTACGTGCTTTTTGTTAAGCTGACTTATATTTAGGTCAGCTTAATCTTTTTATTTTTGAGCACATAAATAAACGATTTGTTAACGTGTAATGAATGACACAATGAAAAAACTCTTCTTTTTAATAGCGGCAAGCTTCTTTTTAACTTCAGTAGATGCGCAGATAACCGAGCGTGAACGTCCTGCCGAATGGCAGCATTTAGTAAAAGGCGCACGTTTTATGGACCGTTTCCTTCCTATGCCGGACGGCATTCAGATTAAGGGGATTTGGGGTACGGACAGTGTACTGAATCGTTATGTGGATAATGGAATAGAACTTCCCGGAGTTTCTTTTTGGGGAGGAAATATATTGCAGGATACGGATGGTAAATACCATTTGTTTGTGTGTGGCTGGCCCGAGGATTCTCCGAAAGGGCACATGTTTTGGTCGAATTCTACTGTTTTCCATGCAGTAAGTGATCGGTTGGAAGGACCTTTTAAAATTCAAAATTCTGTGGGAAAAGGACATAATCCGGAAGCGTTCCGGTTAAAGGATGGCCGTGTCGTGGTCTATGTGATTGACGGTTACTATATAGCAGATGGGGTGGACAGCAAGGTGTGGACGTATGGTAAATTCAGTTTTGATTCTCGTGACCGAAAAATTATAGAGGGGCTTTCCAATTTGACTTTTGCCCGCCGTCAGGATGATTCTTACCTGATGGTATGTCGGGGTGGAGGTGTCTGGATCAGTAAAGACGGACTTTCACCTTATATGCAGTTGACTGACAAACGGGTTTATCCGGATGTGGAAGGCAGATTCGAAGATCCCGTGGTATGGCGGGATGAGTTGCAATATCACTTGATCGTGAATGACTGGTTGGGCAGAATTGCTTTCTATCAGCGTTCCAAGGACGGAGTGCATTGGGTGACAGAACAAGGGGAAGCATACGTGCCGGGTGTATCATTCCATAAGGATGGAGCGGTGGAACATTGGTTTAAATATGAGCGCCCTAAAGTTTTTCAGGATGAGAAGGGGCGTGCTGTCCAAATGAATTTTGCCGTGATTGATACCATTAAATGGAACGATCTGCCTAACGATAAACATAGTTCCAAAAATATAAGTATTCCTCTGAATAAAGGAATGCTATTGTCTGTTTTGAATGAAGAAGAGATCACTCCGTCTACTCGTACCATTGAGGTAAAGATTGCTGCCGAATCAGGTTTTAATCCGCAGACAGATGTGGATGTAAAGTCGTTGCGATTCGGTTCATTTACCGAAGTGAATTTTGGACGTGGTTGCAAGCCTGTGAAGACCAAGGTTTCGGGCAAAGATTTGATTGTGGTCTTTAAAGCGAAGGGCAGTGGCATCACTTCGGATGAATTTGCTCCTAAAATGATAGGTAAAGATAAAAAAGGGAATATGTTGTATGGTTATGCCCGTTTGCCATACGTGAATTATCGGCCGGCTCTGCTCTCCGCCCGTCGCCCTCTGTTTGATAAAGAAAAAGGTGGGTTGAAGGTAGAGATACAGAACTTTGGTTTGTCTGCATCGGAACCGACGGAAGTTGAGGTGATATGCAACGGTTCCAGCCAGGGAAGGATTGCTTTGAAAACATTGCAACCTTATGAGATTGAGTGTCTGATGTTTGATTCGGATATGTTACTATCAGATGATAACGCATCGTATGAAGTGGTATTCTTTCAGGAAGGAAAAGAGGTGGAACGGAATAAATTCTAGAAGATAAGATCATTGTTGATGAGAAAATGGTTAATAGGCTTTTATTTTTGAGTGGAAAATGCTTATCAAACGTATTTAAAAAGAAAAGCATAAAAATGAAAAAGTTATTAGCCTTTTGTCTTATGGTGTGTTGTGCGGTTGCACAGGCTCAGTTGGTGACTTATCCCGAAGGATTGAAAACAGGTATGCCTCATAATGATGATTATACAGTCCGTGTCCGTGTTCCGGGGGGTGAATGGAAAGACCTGTTTGAATATAATGTGCAGGTGGATATGGATAGGGTACAAGATGCTTCGATGGTACAGTTTGATATGGGCAGTCCTGTGGAGGTAATGGTAAAAAAGAATAATGGAACGATTCATGAGGTAGATATTCGTTCCGCAGGTAAATGATATACGCTATGTACAATATAAGAATGTGATTACATTTATGCTTGATAAACCCCGATATCTTTCTGTGGAGTTTAATGGGGATAGGTTGCATAACCTTCATGTGTTTGCCAATCCGATGGAAACGGAGACTTACTCGAAAGAAGAGAAAGGAGTGATGTATTTTGGGCCGGGAGTGCATCGACCTAAAGATTTGCCAAACAATCAGATAAGGATACCAAGTAATACGACGGTTTATTTGGCTCCGGGAGCAGTTGTGAAAGCAAAACTATGGGTGGATAAAGCCGAAAATGTACGTATTGTGGGTAGAGGTATCTTGGATCATCCTATTCGTGGCATTGAAATAACAGATTCTAAAAATGTAGTGGTGGATGGCATAACGGTGATCAATCCGGATCATTACACGGTATTCGGAGGAGGTGCTGTAGGGGTGACAATCAGAAATTTGAAATCTTTTAGTTGCAAAGGTTGGAGTGATGGCATTGACATGATGTGCTGTCACGATGTATTGATAGACAATGTGTTTATGCGTAATAGTGATGACTGCATTGCTTTATATAATCATCGTTGGAACTGGTGGGGCGGTTCGGATAATATCACTGTACAGAATTCCATTCTTTGGGCGGATATTGCTCATCCTATCAATGTAGGTGATCATGGTGATCCGGAGTCCTTGACAGGTGAGACCATTGAAAATTTGATTTTTCGGAATATTGATATTTTGGAACATGATGAAGATGATGTGCCTTATCAGGGATGTATGGCTATAGATGCCGGTGATAGAAACAGGGTGAAGAATATTTTATTTGAGGATATTCGGGTAGAAAGTATTCAAGAAGGAAAATTGTTCCATATCAACATTCGTTTCAATCCTAAATATGACAAACAGCCCGGACAGAGCATTGATGGAGTAACTTTCCGTAATATTACTTATAACGGAGTAGGCGAGAATCCTTCGTTGATAAAAGGGCTGGATAAAGAAAGGATGGTGCGGAATATTACGTTTGAAAATGTGGTGGTTAATGGAAAGAAGATAAAGGATTTAAAGGGTTTTATCACGAATGAATATATCGAAGGAATAAAGATAAAGTAGATAAAAAACTGTTTTATAGTTGGACCTATTTATGAAAAGAGAGAAAAGCATTGAGTGTTTTTCTCTCTTTTATCGTATTATGTAGTAAGTTTGAATGTCGATTGAGGAACTAATTAGAAAAAGACAATGAAGAAGAAAATTTTAGTTGTAGCCGGGTTATTGGCTATGTCGGGTGCTTTGACGGCCCAGTCTGTTTATCCCGGCCAACATGCCGGAAAGTTGAAGAGAGAAACCGTGGCTCCGATGAAAGTCAAGAGTTTTGATTTGAAAGATGTTCGTTTGCTTCCAAGCCGTTTTCGTGAAAATATGATGCGTGACTCTGTATGGATGGCTTCTATAGAGGTGGACAGGCTGTTACATAGTTTCCGTACCAATGCTGGCGTGTTTGCAGGTCGTGAAGGTGGTTATATGACAGTAAAGAAGTTAGGTGGATGGGAGTCCTTGGACTGTGAATTGCGTGGACACACCACAGGGCACTTGCTTTCTGCCTACGGCTTGATGTATGCGGCAACCGGCAGTGAACAGTTCAAACAAAAAGGGGATAGTCTGGTGAATGGCCTGGCGGAGGTACAAACCGCATTGGGTAACGGCTATCTGAGCGCTTATCCTGAAGAATTGATCAATCGGAATATCCGTGGCACCAGTGTATGGGCACCGTGGTACACGCTTCATAAGCTTTTCTCTGGATTGATAGACCAGTATCTTTACAGTGACAATCAGAAAGCTTTGGAGGTTGTTGTTCGTATGGCCGACTGGGCATATCATAAACTCAAACCTTTGGATGAGACTACACGTCAAAAAATGATACGGAATGAATTTGGTGGAGTGAATGAGTCCTTTTATAATTTGTATGCGATAACCGGGGACGAACGTCATCGGTGGCTGGCTCAATTCTTTTACCATAATGAAGTGATTGATCCGTTAAAGGAACTACGTGATGATTTGGGTACTAAACATACCAATACATTCATTCCGAAAGTGATAGCCGAAGCTCGCAATTATGAATTGACAGAGGATGAGAACAGCAGAAAGTTATCCGATTTCTTTTGGCATACTATGATAGACCATCATACATTTGCCCCTGGATGCAGTAGTGACAAGGAACATTATTTTGACCCGGCCCGGTTCTCCAAGCATGTGTCAGGTTATACTGGGGAAACGTGTTGTACCTATAATATGTTGAAACTGTCCCGTCATTTGTTCTGCTGGACAGCCGATGCTGCCATTGCGGATTATTATGAACGGGCCCTTTACAACCATATTTTGGGACAGCAAGATCCTCAGACCGGTATGGTAACATATTTCCTGCCCTTGCTTTCAGGCTCGCATAAGGTGTATAGTACGAAAGAAAATTCTTTCTGGTGTTGTGTGGGAAGCGGTTTTGAGAACCATGCTAAATATGGAGAAGCTATTTATTATCACAATGACAAAGGCATTTATGTGAATCTTTTTATCCCCTCGGTGGTTAATTGGCGCGAGAAAGGATTGACTCTCCGGCAGGAAACGGATTTTCCGGCAGAGGAGACCACTGTTCTGACCATAAGAGCCCAAAATCCTGTAGAGACTACGGTTTATCTTCGTTATCCTTCATGGAGCAAGGGAGTGAAAGTGTTTGTGAATGGCAAAAAGATAGCGGTGAAACAGAAGCCAGGTTCATATATTGCCATTACTCGTCTATGGAAAGACGGTGACCGTATTACGGCTGATTATCCTATGTGTCTCCGTGTGGAAACGACCCCGGATAATCCTCAAAAAGGAGCGTTGGTTTATGGTCCGGTAGTGTTGGCCGGTAAGCGGGGAACAGAAGGAATGCAGGCACCTGCGCCCGATTCCAATCCTGCTTTGTACAATGATTATTATACGTATGATTATCATATCCCTGCAGGACTTCGCACTACGTTAAAACTCGATGTCAAGCATCCTGAACGCAGTGTACAGCGTGTCGGTACGGAATTAAAGTTTACGACTTCGCAAGGAGATGTGATAGAACCGTTGTACAATATTCATCGGCAGCGTTATGTGGTATATTGGGATTTGGAGAAAGAATAAATTTCATTATTAGATGAGTAAATGAATCCTTTGATTCGTATTTATATATGGTTTGACTAATCAAATGATATAGGAATATGAATAGAGGATTCGTTTTTATTTTGATATTGGCTGTTGGCTTGGTTGTGACTTCTTGTTTACGGCAAGGTAAACAGAATGTAACTTATGATTTTACCCCTTTGGATTCCATAATCAGTACCTGGATGGATAAGGGATACTATCCGGGGGGAGCAATATGTGTGATAAAGAATGATTCAGTGTTGTTTGAAAAGACGTATGGCTCTTTCACCGGAGATACAAAAGTGTATGTCGCTTCTGCCGGCAAGTGGGTGGCTGCTGCCGTAATTGGTGCGGTAGTGGACTGGACGGATTTGAGTTGGGATGATCCTGTAGAGAAGTGGTTACCGCAGTTCAGGGGCGATGCGAAAGGCGATATCCTTTTGCGTCAATTACTCTCTCATACTTCCGGTGTACGTCCTTACCTGCCTGCTCCCCGGGTGGACAATTACAATCATTTGGATTCGGCTGTCACAGAGATATTGCCTTTGGATACTGTTTTTGCACCGGGAATTCGATTTGAATATGGAGGATTGGCCATGCAAATAGCCGGACGTATGGCCGAAGTAGCTATGGGGGAAGAGTTTGAATTTTTATTTCAGAAATTAATTGCCGTTCCTTTGGAAATGACTGGCTCTCATTTTACTCCGGTTAATACTGACGGGGGACATGCTCCTATGTTGGGAGGTGGATTGTGTACCACGCTGAATGATTATATCCGTTTCTTGAAAATGATTTATCATAACGGACGTTTCGGGAACAAAGAGATATTGAAACCGGAAACAGTTCAAACTATGCAGGCAGATCAGGTACGGAATGCTGTTGTTGCTCCTGGTGAGTATGTTGAGAAAGCGTTAGGACAGCACCACACTGGTATCTATGGATTAGGTGAATGGCGTGAACTGGTTGATGAGACTACAGGAGAAGCTTATCAGATTAGTTCTCCCGGATGGGCTGGTGCTTACCCGTGGATAAATAAACGTGATAGCGTGTATGGTTTCTTTATAGCTCACGTACAGGGAGGAGCTAATAAAAAAGACGGCTTCTCTTCTTTTTATGGCAGTCCTGTCCTGTCTGAAACGGTAACCAAGATAGTAAATCAATAAATGAGTATGAAAAATATTTTAGTAACCTTTATTTTATGGATAGGGTGTATGTCGGCTGTTCAGGCGCAGCAACACCCTTGTGTATATGTTTCTCCGGCGGATAGAGCGTCTGTTCTGCAAAAAGTGAAAAATGAGCCTTGGGCTGGGGAAGCCTTTGCAGCTATCCGCTCCAAAGTGGAAAAATATGTGGATCGTCATCAGACTGATCCCGAATGGATAACTTCCCGGCTGGCCATGTATTGGAAAGATGGAGAGCGTTATACCCAATGCTATTTGAAAAAACAGAATTGGGACTATGGAGAGGGGAATGCTCCTGTTCCCACTGTAAGAATGCCGGGAATGCGTACTTGGAATAAGTATGTCAATGTTCCGCTGGAGGACCGCACTCCTTATAATGAAACAGGTGATATGTGGGGAATTAATAAATTAAATCCTTCGGAGCCTTCGGTCAAAGTGCCTTATAAGGAAAGCGGGCACATGATACGGGGGAATAATGTCGAGATCTTGACATTAGCAGAAAATGCCGCTTTTGTTTATTGGGTGACAGGAGAAGAGAAGTTTGCCCGTTTTGCCACAGATATATTTAATGTGTGGTTGGTAGGGACGTATTATATGAATCCTATTTTGGACCCTGAAAAGTCGTGTGGCAGTGTCGGTGGTTGGGAACCGGGAGGTATTTGCGGCTATTATGATTACGAACAGATACATGATGATTTGGTAATGCATGCGGCAATGGCGTATGATTTTGCTTTCGATTATTTGATACGGCATCCTCATGCTCATCTGAAAGCAATTGGGAAAGATACAAAAACGGTAGCTGCCGAAGTCTTTAAGCGTTTTATCAATATAGGGCTGGTACGCGGTGGCAAATCGGGTAACTGGAATGTGAACGGGTGGAATATAATGCTGCGTCCTATGTTGGTGCTCGATCATAATGAGGCTTATGCTGACGGTAAAGGAAAAGAGTATTATTTGAATCTGCTGGTGAACGAATCTACTCCCTATCATGATGCCATTCCCGATATATTGAAAACTTACGATCGGGTGACAGGGCTGTGGCCGGAATCTCCCGGTTATTCATTCGGTACAGTGCAGTCATTGCTTGATTGGGCGGCTCCCTTGAAACGTGCCGGGATAGATATCATAGCCGGTAACCCCATTTTGCAGAAAGCTGCAATGGCTGTATTTTCTTGGATGGACGATGCAGCCAATATGGTGGTGTTCGGTGATTCACGTGGGGGAAGTGCTAATTTTCAGACGTTTGAAAATCTGCTGACTTATTATACCGGAACAGATAATAAGGAGGGGGTGGAAAAAGTGGCAAGTGCCTTGAACAAAGGGATTTCTCAAAAGAAATACTCCAGAAATAATGCCGGTTGGACAGGGCTTTGTACCTATACAGCTACCATCCCGTCTGTACGTGCAGAGAGTAATGAGCGTGCGTCTTATTCTCCCCATCATCGTTTTATTACAATGAAGAACTGGGAGGGAGATTATAAAATGATGTTCACTCTGTATGGTGGTAAAAAAGGATACCATCTCACTCCGAACGGGTTGGCTTTACAATTCTATGCGTATGGTTATGCGTTGGCTCCGGATGCAGCGGCTTATGAGTCCTATTGGAGCAAAGATCATGGATATCATCAGTCTCCTACAGGTTCTAATACGGTTTTACCCGGATATACGGAAGGAGATATCACTATTCATGCTATGGAACCTATGGTGAAGGAGGGAGAATTCGTAAATGATAGAGAATTAACTCCTTACCTCAACTTTGCCGATGTGTCTGCCGGTGAGAAAAGAAGAATGGTCGCTATGGTCCGTACTTCGGGGAATAGTGGTTATTATGTGGATATTTTCCGGTCGGACAGGGCGGATAATGATTATTTGTTCCATCATGTAGGTACTTCGATGGAAATCACTGATTCGGAAGGGAACAAGCTTCCCGGTGAGGCTTTGGAGAAGTTTGACAAAACGTGGCATGAAGGATATCATTGGTTTTCCAATCTGCATAAATCCGATTATAACCAGAATTTCATCGCTTCATGGAGTATGCCCGAAGATATA
>OGZC01000910.1_pt1 | contig 16380 bp, 16 predicted proteins | sample 1576751 | NCBI WGS metagenome assembly OGZC01 (sample SAMEA3541486, study PRJEB24748) | human gut metagenome | biome: human gut; feature: human-associated habitat; material: faeces | place: China | collected 2012
AGAACGCAGATTTTACGAAATTGAGTCTCAGAAACAAAATTGGATTCCTGGTGTTTTTAAATCAAATTTCTTAATTAAAAAACGGAATGAAAAATAATATAAGAAGAAATACATAACTCCACCAACAATAATAAAAACCCAATGAGTTTTACTATTACCTTGTAATACACCAAAAACAAGAAAATCTATTAAACCACAAGAAAAAGTAAATCCAATCGTCACCTTTAAAACATGGGCTAAAACAAAAGCTGTTCCCGCTAAAAAAACATCAACGACAAATAACATAGGAGCCACAAAAATAAAAGCAAATTCAATGGGTTCTGTAATTCCTGTAAGCATACTCGTAAGGGCTGCTGATAAAAAAAGACTTCTTATAACTTTTTTAGATTCATCTTTAGCACTGCGATACATCGCTAAAGCTGCTCCTGGTAAACCAAACATCATAATCATATATTCACCAGAGAAATACTTAGTTGCTTCAACACTAAAGTGCTTTAAATTTGGATCAGCAAGTTGAGCAAAGAAGATATTTTGGGCACCATCAATTAAAACCCCATTGACTTCCAAAGTACCACCAATAGCAGTTTGATAAAAAGGCATATAGAAAACATGATGTAAGCCAAAAGGAACAAGGGCTCTTTTAACAATTCCATAAACAAAAGTTCCCCCATAGCCACTACTAGCAATCCATTGTCCAAATTTAAAAATCCCGTCTTGGAAAGTAGGCCAAATATAAAACATCAAAAATCCTACCAAAATATAGACAATGGTAGAGATAATAGGAATAAATCTTTCTCCTTCAAAGAAAGATAAAAAATCAGGTAACTGAATTTGATAAAAGCGATTATGTAAACAACTCACACCTAAACCAACAATAATTCCTCCAAATACCCCCATTTGTAAGGATACTTGCCCACATACATTTGTAAGGGTTCCTTCAACAACTTTTTTAACAATCTCATTTCCTTTAATAACTCCATCAAAAATAAGCAAACTATGAATCGTTGAATGCATCACAAAAAAAGCAATTATAGAAGATAACACTGCTACTTCTTTTGATTTCTTTGCCATTCCTAAAGCAACAGAGGCTGCAAAAATCAAAGGCAGATTATCAAAAATTGTTTGCCCTACAGACATTAATAAAATCAATATATGATTTAAAGTTGTTCCTGTACCTAAAATACTCTCTAAACCAAGAGAAGCAATCGTTGCTTCGTTAGTAAGAGAACTCCCAATACCTAAAAACATTCCCGCAATTGGTAGTACAGCAATAGGTAACATAAAACTACGTCCTATTCTTTGTAAAACCCCAAAAATTTTCTTTTTCATTTTCTTCCCTTTCATTTATAAAAAGTATAGAATTTTATACTTTAAAAACACAATTTTTCGCATTTAGTGTATCATAAAATAATCTATATGTACATTTGTATAGATGAGTTAGATTATAGATATCTTTAATGGGTAAGGTATTGTATAATATTTATATATAACTAAATTCAAGGGAGGAAAAGCATATGGAAGAGAAAAGATTGTTGAGTAAAGATGAAGTCTATTTTTTAGTATTTTTTTCTAATTTCTTTATTGGATCAATCATATTGTCTAATAGGTATCACTTTGATTCAATACGTTCATTTTTTATATTTGCTGGAGAGGACCCCTTTCCATTTACTTTGTTTTTCATAGTGTTCTTTTGTTGTCTTTATTATCTTTTTAAAATTTTGATAAAAAAATACCCACTAAGAAATTTTATTAAGAGTAATGATGTTTAACATCAAAAAGGAGAGATATTATGGAAGAAATTAAACAACTTATCTATAACTATGCTAAAGCAATACACACACAAAATGAAAAAGATTTTAAAGCATTATGGTCATCTAAAGAAAATCCTTTGATTTCACTTACGAATCAATTTAATGAAATTGATGCTATTTATAATGATTTTTTAATAGGTGGTATTCAAAGACTTTATGAATCAATTGATTTAATTATAGAAGGAATAGAAATACATCAAATAGATGATAATAAAGCATTGCTTGATAACACAAGAGCACAAACAAGTAAAATTGTTCCTACAACATTAATAACAGCATAGATTGCAGTTGGTTTAGCTCCATAAAATGTTTCAACAAGTGTTTTACTTCCAAATTTACTCATAATTAAATAAGTTATTGCAAGCATAAAAACTAAAACACTGATACTAATAATGACAATTTGTAGAGCAGTTAATGATTGACTTGATGAAGTCATTTCTTGATTCATTTGGTCAGGTTGATTGTTGTTTTGTTGATTTTGTCCTGGGGAATCTTGTTGATTATTAGGTGCTTGTCCAGTAGAATTTTCATTTGTTTGATCATTTAAATCTTGGTTTTGTGAATTTGATTAATCATTGCTACTTTGGTTGTTTTGAGATGAATCTTGTTGATTAGACTCATTATTTTGACTATTTTCTCCTTTATTAGGCATTGAAGGAGGTGTTCCTCCTGCTTGTTGCATCATAGATGAAGTATTATGGTTTTTAGCATAATACAGAGTTCCTGAAATCGAACCTAAGGAAACGATAATACAAATTACACTGATTATAACGGATAATTTCTTTTTCATGTCTATCTCCTCTTGACACCTATATAGTACCCATTCTTTAACATATAAGAGTGTGAGTAGTGTGTAAAAATATGGTAAACTCATATACAATTTTGAGATATGAAAAAGATGGAGTTAAGCGCTTACATGTGTTACTATATATCTAGGAGGATTTTTTATGGGAAAATTGGATAATAAAGTGGCAATTATTACAGGAGGGAATGCCGGCGTTGGTAAAGAAATTGCGAAACTGTTTGCGAGTGAAGGAGCAAAAGTTGTTATTTCAGCAAGACGTCAACAAGTCTTGGAAGAAGCAGCAAAAGAAATTGAAGCAGCAGGAGGAACTGTTTTATGTGTTCCTACTGATATTTCTAAAGTGGATGATGTTAAAAACTTAGTAAGTAAAACAGTTGAAACTTTTGGTCAATTAGATATTTTAATTAATAATGCAGGTGTTTTAGATAAAGGATTAAATGCAATTGATCAAATTGATTATGATGATTTAAATAGAGTTATTGATATTAATCAAAAAGGAACAATGTATTGTATGTCAGAAGCTTTAAAAGTGATGAAAAGTGGAGCTTCTATCGTTAATATCTCAAGTGTTGCTGGTCAATATGGAGCAGGTGGTGCTGTTTATGTATCTACTAAAGCAGCAATTATTGGGGTAACAAAACATGCTGCTATGCGTTTTGCTAAAGAAAAAATTAGATGTAATGTTATCTGTCCAGGAAGTATTACAACAGATATGGCAGCAGGATTAACACCTGATACAATGGATATGAAAATGATGGGCGCTATGTCAGCTCATAGTGATTTAACACTTCAACCTTGTAGTCCTTTAGATGTTGCAAAAGTAGCACTTTTCTTAGCAAGTGATGATGCAGCACCACTTACAGGACAAGTTGTTGTAAGTGATTATGGAGTAGATTTATAATATAAAAAATAAAGAGATTTCATTTATTATTGAAGCAGTCAATATTAGAAATCTCTTTTTCATTTTCAAAAAAATTTAATCATTATCTAATTTAACGGATACATACACAAATAAAAGATATGTTTATTATTATAAAGATAACCATAATTTAAAGGAAAGATATAAACACTGCCTTGATCTATAAAACCTAAACGGCAACATTGATTATTTTCAATGATTTCTTTTATTTAAATCTGTAATTTCTCGTTCTGTTCGTCGCATAACTATGCTCCAAAATGATGTTTTTTAAATTGTTTGTAATAAACAATAAATAAGAATGATGTCGTAAACCAAGTAATTGGATAAGATATAACAACTCCCTTTAATGTTGGATAGTGTGGTGAAATGAAAGTAACCCAAGCTACACGTAAAACACAAATTCCAAGACAGACTAAAAGCATTGGTTTTAATGATTCCCCACACCCTCTCATTGTCCCTGAAAAGATTTCTACACAACAGTATGAAAAATAGAAAGGCATTAAAAAGAGTATTAAACTTTGACATTGATTAACGATGGCTGGATCAGATGAAAAGAGTTTTGTAATATAACTTCCCCCAAAACATAAGATCACACTTAAAGAAACTGCTATTGTTAAGGCAATCGTTAAAGCGGTTCTTGCTCCTTTTTGGATACGATCATAAAGATGAGCACCATAGTTTTGTCCTACAAAAGTTGTAATTGCGGCACCAATGGCTGCCATAACCATCCAAAATAAAGCATCAATCTTTACATAGACTGACCATGAAGCAATGGTTTGAGTTCCAAAAGCATTAATATGTGTTTGTAAGACGATATTAGCGATACTATACATTGTTGATTGAATTCCAGCAGGAGCACCAATTTTAACAATTTTCTTTAATACAGGTAAATGAAATTTAATTTTTGATAATGTAAGTTGATAAACATCTTTAGAAAATATCAATTGAAGTGTGACTAAAATAGCACATACTGTTTGGGCAATAAATGTTGCAATCGCTGCCCCAGCAATACCTTTATGTAAAATAACAACAAAAACAAAGTCAAAAACAACATTAACAATACTACAAATAATTAAATAATAAAGAGGTCTTTTACTATCTCCTACAGCTCTTAAAATTCCTGAACCAATATTATAAATAGCTCCAGGAATCATCCCTAAAAAGTAAAGTTTCATATAAAGACTGGCATCATTTAAAATATCATGAGGGACACCTATCGCATCTAAACATTGATAAGAAAAGAATAAACCAAAAAGCATCATGATAATTCCACTAACAATAGCAAGCATATATGAAGTATGAACCGCTTGATGAATCTTACCTTTATTATGAGCTCCATAATATTGAGCAATAACAACAGAAGCTCCAGTTGATAAACCAACATAGAAGTTAACAACTAAGTTTGTCAAATTCCCTGTTGAACCAACAGCAGCAAGAGCATTTGTCCCACAAGCTTGACCAACAATAATGGTATCAACGGTATTATATAGTTGTTGAAAAAAGCTCCCAATTAATATTGGAAAAAAGAAAAAAAGTAATTGTTTCCAAATAACTCCTTTCGTAAAATCTTGTGTTTTATTCATAGATTACCCTCCCTATAATAAAAAACACCCAAAGGTGCATTGTTTGAAATAATGGTATCACATAATTTTTGACAAAACAACCAAAGAAGAAACATCAAAAAGTTAAATCAAGTTCATATTTCTTCTTTATGATAATACACGAAAGGAGGAACAGGAACTTACTTACCCGGTGACCTGCCGTACGCTTGATGATTTCTAACAGGAACTTACTTAAACGAAACTTAATTATAAACTTCCCTTTTTAAAAAAATAATAATAGATAATAGTAAAAAGCAGATCTTTTCCCTTCCCTTTGATCTGTTTTTTTGTTGTTTCTATAAAATGAAAATGATAAGGTAGATAGAGAGAGGTGCAAATCTATGTTATTTAAAGATAAATTAAAAGAACCTGTTATTTATAAAGGGAGTAATAAGGCAATAAATGAACTAAATCAAATACAAGAATATTTAAAAACACATACAAGTAAAGAATTAGAAAAGAAAGCAAGATTTATTCAGTATGGTATTGAAGGAGAAGAGAATGTTCTATTTGAATTAAAGAATAGTCATTTTCCAATGTATGTTTTACATGATATTTATATGGTAGATCATGATTTGAGTGCGCAAATTGATTATATAATTATTACGCCATCGATGGTTTATTTTATAGAATGTAAAAATCTTATAGGGACAATCACGATAGATTCTATGGGAAATTTTACAAGAGAGTATAATTATAATGGGAAAATAATTAAAGAAGGTATTTATTCACCCATAACACAAAATCAAAGACATTTAGAGTTATATAAAATGTTACGTGAAAAGGATAAAGGATCAGTAATGAAATTTCTTTATAATAAGACCTTTTCAAGTGGTTTTAAATCACTTGTTGTCCTTGCTAATCCAAAGTCTATCTTAAAAAGTCGTTATGCTCCTAAAGAAATAAAAGAAAAAGTTATTAAAGCAGACCAACTGATAGATTATATAAAGAAGCATGAACAAAGTGCTTTTAGAAATCAAAAAGATATGATTGCTATGGCTGATGGACTTTTATCTTATCATCAAAAACAAGAAATACCACCAATTCAAGAAGAAAATACATTTGAAAGTATAGCAATTAATAATGATGATCATTTAATTGAATCATTAAAAAAATATCGTATGAATAAAGCGCAAGAAAAGAATTTACCACCTTATTATATATTTAATGATATTACTTTAAATGAAATCGTTGCTTATAAACCAACAACAATAGAAGAACTCCTTTCGATAAAAGGATTTGGACCAAAGAAATGTGATTGGTATGGAGAAGATATTTTAGACATAATAAGAAGTTTGTAATGAACTTCTTTTTTAATCCCATAATTTTTGACAAAACAACCAAAGAAGAAACATGAAAAAGTAAAATAAAGTTCATATTTCTTCTTTATGATAATACACGAAAGGAGGAACAAGAACTTACTTAAACAAAACTTAATTATAAACTTCCCTTTTTAAAAAAGATAATAATAGATTAAAAAACAGATTCTCCCCCTCCCTTTTGAATCTGTTTTTTTGTGCAGAATATATAAACAACATTCATTGATTATGGTACAATAAATAAAAGAACATTTTGAATATAAAAGTAAATTAAAATGAAATAATTTTTGTATGAATAAAGTTTTAAAAAGATACAAAAATCGCAAATTCTAATGACTATAATAGGAGATGTTAATAAGAAAAAATGATGAAGTTAGAGTTTTAAACATGATATTATTTTAAAGATGGGAGAAGAAAGTATGAGTAAAAAAACAGTTCAAAAAAGTAAAAAAAGAACAACAAGAACGAATAAAAAAAGAACATCAGGTGTAAAGGCCAATACGGTTGTTGAACCAACACCAATCACAAGTGAAAAGACAACTGATGTTAAACCAGTAGAAGTGCCTAAAAAAACTACTACTGTTGAACCAAAAGAAACAAGTGAAAAAGTTGTTGCTGCTGAATCAGCACCAGCTGTAAAAACAGCGCCTGCTAAGAAAGCGACTACTAAAAAGGCTACAGCTGCTAAATCAACAACAGCTACAAGTAAAAAGGCAGCTACTGCAAAATCAGAAACAACAACAACTAAAAAAACAGCTTCTACTAAGAAAGCAACTACTAAAAAGACAACAACTGCTAAATCAACAACAGCTACAAGTAAAAAAACAACTACTGCTAAACCAAAATCTGTAAAAAGTGAAACACCTGTTGAGGCTAAACCAACAGAAGTTATTCAAGAAGTTCCTGTTGAAAAACCTCAACCAATTGATTTAGGACCACGTAGAAGTGTTGCTTTTATTGGTTCAGAATGTTATCCATTTGTAAAAACGGGTGGATTAGGGGACGTTATGTCAGCTCTTCCCAAGAGTTTAGCTAAATTAAATATGGATGTTAAAGTTATTATTCCTAGATATAAATGTATTCCTCAAAAGTTCCAAGAAAAGATGGAATATAAAGGATCATTTTATATGGATTTATGCGCAGATGGAAAACAATATTATGTAGGTATTATGGAATATCAAGAAGATGGTGTTGTTTATGATTTTATCGATAATGATGAATTCTTCTCATGGGGTAATCCATATACTAATCTTATCGATGATATTCCTAAGTTCTGTTATTTTAGTAAAGCAGCTCTTGCAGCACTTAATTATTTAAATTGGACACCTGATATTGTACATTGTCATGATTGGCAAGCAGCTTTAGTTCCTCTTTATTTAAGAACAATCTTTAAAGATACAAATGTAGGACGTGCAGGTTCTGTTCTTACAATTCATAACTTAAGATTCCAAGGTATCTATGATCGAAAAACAATTCAATATTGGTCAGATCTTCCTGATTATGTCTTCAATAAAGATTGTATGACACAAAATTGGTTAGATGCGAATATGTTAAAAGGTGGTATCACTTATTGTAATAAATTAACAACAGTAAGTAATACGTATGCTGGAGAAATTCAAACAGAAGAATATGGTGAAGGTCTTGAAGAACATTTAAGATATCATAGTAGTAAGATTTTAGGAATTGTTAATGGTATTGATACGGATATTTGGAACCCAGCAACAGATAAACTTTTAGCTGCTCAATATGATAGTCAATCTGTTATCAAGAATAAAAAAGTAAATAAAAAAGCACTTCAAGAATCATTAGGATTAGAAGTTGATGATCATAAAATTGTCATTGGACTTATTTCACGTCTTACAAATCAAAAAGGTCTTGATCTTGTCAATGATGTTATTCCAAGTATTATGGATGAACATACACAAGTTGTTGTTTTAGGTACAGGAGATGCGATGTATGAAGATGCTTTCCGTTATTATGAAAATAAATATAAAGGAAACTTCTGTGCATATATTGCTTACAATGAAAATGTCGCTCACAATATTTATGCAGGATGTGATGCTTTACTAGTACCATCAAGATTTGAACCATGTGGACTTACACAACTTATTAGTATGAGATATGGTTCTATCCCAATTGTAAGAGAAACGGGTGGACTTAAAGATACTGTTCAACCTTATAATCTATTTGATAATACAGGTAATGGTTTTACATTTGATCGTTATGAAAGTGGACTTCTTTATGATGCAATCAATCGTGCTAAAACACTTTATTTTGAAAATAGAAAATATTGGGATGAAATGGTTGTTCGTGATATGAATAAAGATGTCTCTTGGCAACAAAGCGCAAAACAATACAAAGATATGTATGTAGAATTAACACCAAAATATTAAAGCAATTTAAAAATGCAATGTTATTTAACGTTGCATTTTTTTATCCCATAATTTTTGACAAAACAAACAAGAAAGAAACATGAAAAAGTTAAATAAAATTCATAAAACTTATCTATGATAATACACGAAAGGAGGAACAAGAACTTACTTAAACTCAAAACTTAATTATCAATTTCCCTTTTTAAAAAATAATAATAGATAATAGTAAAAAGCAGATCTTTTCTCTTCCCTTGGATCTGTTTTTTTGTTGTAACAATAAAAATTGCATTGTAACAATCTAATTGTTACAATGCAAAAACTGATGTTACAATACTAAAATACCAATAAAATCAAATGATACACAACAAAAGAGGCAAGCCAAGCAATAAGGCATTGTCCAAAGACAACAATCAATGCCCATTTACCATTGAGTTCTCTTTTAATTGCAGCTATCGCTGCAATACAAGGTGTATAAAGTAAACAGAAAATAAGTAAAGATAAAGCAGCTGGTGTTGTAAGTGACATCAACAATGATTGGGTTGAACCATAAAGAATAGATAATGTCGAAACAACACTTTCCTTTGCCATAAATCCTGAAATAAGGGCTGTTGAAATGCGCCAGTCACCAAATCCTAATGGGTTAAATATTGGAGCAATATAACCAGCAAGAATAGCTAGAATGCTATCTTTTGATTCAGTAACAATATTAAATCTTAAATCAAAAGTTTGTAAGAACCAAATAACAATGGTTGCAACAAAGATAACTGTAAAAGCTCTTTGTAAGAAATCTTTAGCTTTTTCCCATAATAATTGACAGACGTTTTTAGCGCCAGGCATACGATAGTTTGGAAGTTCCATGACAAAAGGAACAGGTTCACCTTTAAAAAGGGATCCTTTTAAAATCAAAGCAAAAATAATACCCGTCAAAATACCAAAAACATATAAGAAAATCATGACTAATGCGCCCTTACCTGGGAAAAAGACGGAGGTAAAGAAAGCATAGATTGGAAGTTTTGCTGAACATGACATAAATGGTGTTAGAATGATTGTCATTTGTCGATCTCTTCTTGAAGAAAGTGTACGACTTGCCATAACGCCAGGTACTGTACAACCAAAGCCAATCAACATAGGGACAATACTTCGTCCAGAAAGTCCTATTTTTCTAAGCAGTTTATCCATGATAAATGCCACACGTGCCATATATCCACTATCTTCTAGAATTGATAAAAAGAAGAATAAAGTAACGATAATTGGTAAGAAACTTAAAACAGTTCCTACCCCATTAAAAATCCCATCTATAATCAAAGAATGCAAAGCAACATTAATTTGAGCATTTGTGAGTAAAGTGTCAACATAATTTGTGACAACAGTCACCCCACTTTCTAAAACTCCTTGTAAAAAAGCTCCAATAACATTAAATGTTAGAAAGAAAACAATTCCCATGATTCCAATAAAAGCAGGAATTCCTGTATATTTTCCTGTTAAGAATTGATCAATTTTTTGACTTCTTAATCTTTCTTTACTTTCATGTGGTTTTTTTACAGTTTGTTTACAAATATCTGTAATATAATGAAATCTATTACTTGCTATAGCAGCAGAACAATCAAGATTACTTTCTTCTTCTAATTGAATACGAATGTGTTCTAAAGTTTCTTTTTCATTTTGACTTAGATCAAGTTGTTCTAATAAAAGTTCATCTTTTTCAACAAGTTTACTTGCTGCAAAACGTAATGGAATCTTTGCGTTTGAGGCATGATCTTCAATTAAATGTTCAATCGCATTTAAACAACGATCAATCGCTTTGTTTTGTTGATTGTCTATATGTTGATAGAATTGAGGTCTTTCTTGATAATAAGCAACATGTAAAACATGGCTGACGAGTTCATCAATACCTTCCCCTTTAGCAGCTGAAATAGGAATAACTGGAACACCGAGATATTCTTCTAAATCATTGATTAATACAGTTCCTCCATTACCTAACATTTCATCCATCATATTTAAAGCGACAACCATTGGCATATTAAGTTCTAAAAGTTGCATTGTAAGATAAAGATTTCTTTCAATGTTTGTAGCATCTACAATATTAATAATAGCTTTAGGTCTTTCTCTTAATAAGAAGTTTCTTGTGACGATTTCTTCACTACTATAAGGTGACATAGAATAAATACCTGGTAAATCAGTAATCAGAGTATTTTGATACCCTTTAATTCTTCCATCTTTACGATCAACAGTAACTCCAGGAAAGTTACCAACATGTTGATTTGAACCTGTAAGTTGATTGAATAGTGTGGTTTTACCACAGTTTTGATTTCCTACTAAAGCAAATGTGAGTAAATCACTTTCATGATAGATTTGATGATCATTCATTTTATGATAACTTGATTCACCATAGCCAGGGTGATCTTTATATTGAAAAATGAATGAATCATTTTTATTTTCTGTTTTTTTAGTTATTTCTTTAATTTCAATTTTATGAGCATCTTCTTTCCTTAAAGTAAGCTCATAATCATGTATTTTAATTTCCATAGGATCACCCATCGGTGCATACTTTACCATGGTAACCTCTGTACCTTGAATTAATCCCATATCTAAAAAGTGTTGTCTTAAAGCTCCTTCTCCGCCAACAGAGAGAATAACAGCACTTTTTCCAATAGCCAATTCCTCTAATTTCATAATTTTCCTTCTTTCCTTTATAAGGATAACTTTTTAATAAAAGAGTTGCAATGATGAAACACTTTTTTTAACATAATTATTCCATTTTATTGTTAAAGTATATCGGTATATTAAAGTCGGAGGTAGAAATGTATGATAAAAAATGCACTATTAAGTTTAAAGAAAAATATAGGAAAAACGATTTTATTATTTGTAATTATTGTTGTAATTACAAATCTCGTTATTGCTGGTTTATCTATTCAATCAGCAACAAAAAAATCAATGGATCAAATTCGTAGTAGTTTAGGAAACGATGTAACTCTTTCTGTTGATTTTAGAAATATGATGAAAAACAGAAAACCTAGTGAAGCCGTAAGTAATGAGACATCATTAACAACAACCATGGCAGATAGTTTAAAAGATTTAAAGTATGTAAAAAATTATAATTATCAAATATCTACATCAGCTAACAGTAATTCTATTTCAGCGGTAGAAACTGCATCAGATAATAGTAATAATCAACCAGAACAAGCTTCAAATCAAGTTGATTTTACAATCAGTGCCAACACCACAATGAAGTATTTAGATTCTTTTACCAATAACAATTATAAACTTACAAAAGGGCGTTTACTTACAACAAAAGATCAAAATACAAATAATTGTGTTATTGAAACCAATCTTGCAAGTGATAATGATTTAAGTGTTGGTGATACTTTTACTATTACAACAACGATTAATGATGAAACAATTATTCAAGAACTTATAATTGTAGGTATTTATGAAATTCAATCAACAAATGAAATTGGTAGTGCTCATTTCAATAATCCAGTAAACACAATTTATACTGATTTATCAATTGGACAAACACTTACTGGAAGTAGTGAAAATATTACATCAGCAATTTATTATTTAGATGATCCAGAAAACGCAGAAGCTTTTGTAGAACTTGCGAAAAAGAAAAGTGATATTGATTTTGATACGTTCTCATTAGATGCCAATAATCGTCTTTATCAACAAAATGCTTCTTCTCTTGAAAGTATGCAATCATTTGCAAAGATGTTTGTATGGATCGTAGTGATTGCTGGTAGTGCAATTCTTTGTTTAATCTTAGCTCTAACAATTAGAAATAGATATTATGAAATTGGTGTTCTTTTATCACTTGGACAAAGTAAAGTTAAAATTATTGCTCAACAACTTATTGAAGTAGGGTTAATTGCAGTAGTTGCTTTTGTGATTTCTTTAGGTACAGGACAATTAACATCTCATTATATGGGAAATATGTTAGAAAGTAGTTCTTCTTCAAATGTCATGCAAATGGGTCAAAAAGGAGATCAACCAAATGAAAATCAAAATCAATCAGATAGTAATCAACAAAAAAACAATACACAAACAAAAGAAAATTTCTTAGGAAATATGATGCAAGGACCATCAAATCAGGAATTAGATGTTTCGATTACAGGTGAAAATGTCATTCAACTTGCTGGTGTTACAGTAGCAATCTGTATTGTTTCTATTGCTGTACCTGCAGCCTATGTATTAAGACTTACACCTAGACAAATCTTATCTAGAAAGGAAGGTTAAGATGGAAAAGTTATTAGAATTAGAAAATGTAAGCTATAGTTATCAAGATGGCAAAGAAAAAAATCAAATTTTAGATCATGCTTCTTATTTGTTTGAAAAAGGTAAAATCTATGCAGTTGTTGGTGCGAGTGGAAGCGGGAAAACAACAACTCTTTCTCTTGCCTCTGGTTTAGATAAACCTGATGATGGAAAAGTTTTGTTCAAAGGAAAAGATATTCAAGAAATAGGTTTGAATAAATATCGTCGAGAAGATATTTCAATTGTCTTTCAATCTTATAATCTTATTTATTATATGAATGCTTTAGAAAATGTTATGTCTGCTTTAGAAATTGCGGGAATCAAAAGAAAAGATAAAAAAGAATATTGTTTATCTATTCTTGAACAACTTGGACTTTCCAAAGATGAATGTAAAAGAGATATTCGACAATTATCAGGAGGACAACAACAAAGAGTTGCAATTGCACGTGCTATTGCAAGAGAAGTCGATTTGATTCTTTGTGATGAACCCACGGGTAATCTTGATGAAAAGAATTCAATAGAGATCATGAATACTTTCTTAGATTTAGCACATATTCATCATAAATGTGTTATTTTGGTAACCCATTCACCTACTCTAGCAAAGATGTGTGATGTGTCTTTAAGAATTAAAGAAGGAAAAATAGAAGCAAAACGTTAGAGTTTTGCTTTTAAGTGGTTATAGAATTTAATTAATAAAAAAATCAGAATGGGGTTGGGCTTTTGTCCTAATGGACTACGTTGGGTATTAAATGAAATCTATGGACGTTACCATATTCCATTATTTATTGCAGAAAATGGTTTAGGTGCAATTGATAATGGAGTAGATTTGTTTGGTTATACTTGGTGGGGACCTATTGATTTAGTAAGTTCTTCAACAGGAGAAATGAAAAAACGTTACGGATTTATTTATGTTGATAAAAATAATGATGGTTCAGGATCATTAAAAAGAAGTAAAAAAGATTCTTTTGAATGGTATAAAAAAGTTATTGAAACCAACGGTGAAGTGTTATAAAAGGAGAATTAAATGAACAATTACTTTCTACAACTAAAAAAAGATATTCCTAATGATATAGGATGGATTAGAAGAATTTTATCTTATGCTTTTGATTGGTATATTGGAGGAATGATTGCCTCTTTACCAGTGATTGTTATTTATATGATGTTACATCAAGATGCAACGTATATACCTCAAAATTTATCCATCCTTCATGCACCTTACAATATCATTGCTGGAAGTCTATCATTTATTGTTGCTAGTGGATATTATGTTTTAGTTCCAATGTTTGTTTTTAAAGGACAAACATTAGGGAAAAAAATCTTTCATTTAAAAATTATTGCAAATAATTATGATGAAGTAACAAATAAACAATTATTTATTCGACAATTTATAATGATTTTATTAGTTGAAGGAAGTGTATTTACTTCAAGTAATATATTACATCAATTATTACAAGTTGTAACAGGTTTAAATATTCCAAAGTATTATGCTTATTTTGGAATATTTATGACACTTATTTCAGTGATTTTAATGATTGTTTTAAAATCAAGAAGACCGTTACATGATCTATTTGCTGATACACGAGAAGTATATCTTGAAAGCAATGATTATACATATTATCAAAAGAAAAGAAAGAAAGTAAAAAGAAAATCAGGTAAGTAGCCTGATTTTCTTTTAGAGGAAAGTTATGGAATATTTAGTATTAGATGTAGGTGGAAGTGCAATCAAATATGCTTTAATGAATGATGAATTAGAGTTTCTTGAAAAAGGGCAAGTACCAACACCTAAAACATCATTAGAAGATTTCAAAAAAGAAGTTCAAAATCTTTATCAAAAATATCAAGAACGTGTAGATGGAATTGCTATGTCACTTCCTGGTTTAATTAATAAAAAAACGAATAAAATGCAAATACCAGGAGCATTACTTTATAATCAAGATGTTGACATTTTAAAAGAGTTGAAATCAGTTACAACAGATCGTTTAACAATTGAAAATGATGCTAAATGTGCAGCTTTATGCGAGGTTGTTTATGGCAGTTTAAAAGACAGCCAAGTAGGTGCTGTTTGTATTATTGGTACTGGTATCGGTGGAGGTGTAACTATTGGAGATAAAGTCTTTACGGGTGTTCATGGTTTTGCTGGAGAGTTTAGTTATTTATCAATAGATTGGAAAAACAATTTAGGATTTGAAAATAAATGGGGAACTGATTTTGGAGCATTTACCTTAGTTAAGATGATTGCTAAGGCTAAAGGAATAGAAGAAGAAATTGATGGTGTACAAGCTTTTGAATATTGCAATCAAGGAGATAAAGATGCTCTAAAAGCCTTAGAAGAATTCTGTGATTTAACAGCAACAGGGTTATATAATTTACAAGCGGTTATTGATCCTGATAAAATTGCTATTGGTGGAGGTATTAGTAAACAACCAATTTTATTAGAATATCTTCAAAAATCACTGGATAAGATTTATCAGTCAATTGATGTTCCAATTCCTCAAGTAAACATTGTTCGTTGTAAATATGATAATGATTCAAATTTAATAGGTGCACTTGCAAACTATAAAAAGATATATAACTGCTAATCATACTTGATTAGTAGTTTTTTTTTAGTAAAATGTATTTGGTGATGTAAATGGAAGTAAATGAAGTAATAACAAATTTAAATCCTTTAGAATATGATATTTATTTTTATTTAATACAAAATAAAAACATGGTTATTTCAATGAAATTAAAAGATCTAGCAAATCAATTACATGTATCAACAGCTATGATTACAAGAGTTTGCCAAAAATTAGGCTTTGAAGGATTTGGAGAATATAAAGCTTATTTAAAATTAGAAGAACATGAACAAGTAAATACCAATACATTTCAATTAGAACATATTTTTAATTTTTTTTATAGTGTTGATAATGAGATGTTTTATCAAGAAATTCAAGAGGCAGTAGCTTTAATTAAAGAAGCAAGAGATGTTATTTTTTATGGAATTGGTTTATCAGGAATTCTTGCACAATATGGCCATGGTTTGTTTAATCGAAAAGGAATACGATCGTTATATATAGAAGATTTTAGTATGCGACTTGATTTTTATGAAAAAGCGATCGCAATTATTTTATCGGTTTCAGGAAATACAACAGAGGTATTAGGAAGAATACAGAATTTAAAAAGTTATGGAACGAAGGTCATTTTAATTTCTGAAAATAGTCATAATAAAGCGGCTCAAATGGCTGATTTATGTATCAATTACCATTTATGTTTCAAAAAACTTTCTTCGATTTCTTTTTTCGTTCCGATCCGGTAGTCATAAT
>OGZC01000940.1_pt1 | contig 16172 bp, 15 predicted proteins | sample 1576751 | NCBI WGS metagenome assembly OGZC01 (sample SAMEA3541486, study PRJEB24748) | human gut metagenome | biome: human gut; feature: human-associated habitat; material: faeces | place: China | collected 2012
TGGGTAGCAAGTAATAATTGCATGGCTGGCAGGCCAATAAAAGACACATTTATGTGTGGCTGCTGAAGATAGGGCTATGCCCGAAAAATAAAAGCCACCCGCTAGGCGGGTGGATCTTTACTGTATTCCCTTAAAACACCAAAAATGTTATAATGTAATAGAGTATGTAAGAAGGAAGGAGAAACACATGGGAATCTTTTTGAACCCTGGAAATACTGCCTTTAAAGAAGCAGTGAATGCCAGAATATATGTTGATAAGACAAAGCTTATCGATTTCACTAACCAGTTCATCAATACGCCCCAGAAATTTATTTGTAGCAGTCGTCCGCGCCGTTTCGGCAAATCAATGGCTGCTGATATGCTCTTGGCCTATTACAGTAAGGAGAGCAAATCTGAAGAGCTTTTTGCAGGACTTGCTATTACAGACTGCCAAAGCTTTAAAACGCACCTGAACAAATACGATGTAATATACTTCGATGTTCAGGAATGCATTGACAACGCAGAAAGCATTGAAAATACTATAGAATACATAACCCAGAGTGTTCTGGAGGAGTTGAGCTTGGCTTATCCTGAGACAATACCGTCAGATACCAAGACGGTTTCCGAAGCACTGAACTATATTAATCAGGCTACCGAAAACAGATTTGTCATTATAATCGATGAATGGGATGCTATGTTCCGTGCCGCACCCAAGCAAAAAGAAACCCATGAAAAATATATTGCGTTTCTTCGCAGTCTGTTCAAAGGAGCAGGGGCAAGACGTTTTATTGCTCTTGCTTATATTACAGGCATCCTGCCTATAAAGAAGTATAAAACGCAGTCGACATTGAATAACTTCATGGAATACACTATGATAAACCCCGGACCGATTGCTCCCTATTTTGGCTTTACGGAAGAAGAAGTAGCAGTACTTTGCAAAACTTACAACAAAGATTTTGGCAATATACGGCGCTGGTACGACGGCTACAGGCTGAGTGGCCTGCACATCTATAATCCTTTTGCTGTAACTAATTTGATCCTGCAGGGGAACTTTCAGAGCTACTGGCTTCAGAGCGGGACTTACGAATCTGTTAAAGACCTTATCAGTATTGACTTTGACGGATTACGCAAGGATGTTATTGAGCTGCTCGCAGGTGGAAGCGTAAAGGTTAATCCCTATTTCTTCCAGAATGATATGGATTCTTTTGATGACAAGAATGATGTACTTGCGTTGCTCATCCATCTCGGTTATCTTGCATATAATCCTGAAGAAGAAAGCGCCGAAATTCCTAATGAAGAAATTAGGACAGAATTTCAGAAGGCTGTACAGTCCGTAAAATGGACAGAGATTTTAGACTTTCTCAAAGAATCCGAAAGACTGCTTGCTGCGGTTAATAGAAAAGACAACAATGAAGTTGCTAAGATTATTGAAGCTGTTCATGATACATCCGTTTCGATACTTCAGTACAACGACGAAAATTCTTTGAGCTACGTCTTAGACAAAGCTTTTCTGGCAACGATGAATTTCTATTTCAAGCCTAAAAGAGAACTTCCAGCAGGCAAAGGATTCGCTGATATTGTCTATATTCCTAAACCGGAATACAGGAAAAACCATCCGGCATTAGTAGTCGAACTGAAATGGAACCAAGATGCCAAGACTGCAATTGATCAGATTAAAAAGAAGCAGTATCAGGAAACTATCAAAGAATATACTGATAACATCCTGTTTATCGGTATAAACTACGATAGGAAAAGTAAAAAGCACGAATGCCTTATAGAAGAGTTCAAAAATTAAGTTCGATTCTCCTCGTCTCCACCAATCGCTAATTAGCGGTCTTACTTTGGTAAGACCGCTTTTTTGTATGCAAAAAAGACGCCCATGCTTATGAGCGTCTGCATAAATTGTTTAATTGCTCAGCAGCCTTCGTTTTCCTCCCATTCCTCGCTGTTTTCGTTGATGTACCATTTGCCGTTGATATAGATCTTTTCTTCGATAGTACGCGGACCCCAGATAACGCTGCCCTCAGGGCCGTAGTCCTCGCCATCATCGGGGCAGGTGTCGGCATAGGTGATAAAAGAGCCGGTGACGTTGATAGTGTCTGATTCTATATCATTTTTTTCCTGCTGCTGCGTTATGGCAGGCGGCTTCAGGATCAGATGGTATGCCATCAATAGATGGATAATATAAGCGAAGCAACCAAGCAGCACTATATCCTTTCGCAAATCAAAGAGGATAAAAATGAAAAGCAGAATTACTAAAACGGAGTTATAGATGAAAGCGTTCTCCGGATCAAGTTTTTTTATCTTATGTAAAAGATAAATAATCAGCAGTGTTATGGGCAGCAGCACAAGGAAATAGCCTAATGATGTATGCGTAAAAATTAAAATAACGAGCGTTAAAAGGAGCATTAAAGCTATAAGGGCAATTACCTTTTTTATGTTACTGCAGAAGCTGTCGATAAAATTCATGGCGCATACCTCACTTTTATCTGTATTATAGCATGCCGGGGAATTTTCCACAAAAAATCTAAAAAAAACTGCAGAAATCGCTTGAATATGCCTTTTAAATGTGATATAGTATACACTATATTAAGGATTTCCCCAGAAAAAAGTATAGTATTTTAAAAGGAGCAAATTATTATGGAGAAAGAAAAAGCATTCCTGCTGTGGTTTGACCAGCTGGAGAGAAAAGACGTAGCAATCGCCGGTGGTAAGTCTTCTTCCTTGGGCGAGCTGACTTCTCATGTTGACGTACCTGTACCGTATGGCTTCGCAACTACTGCCTGCGCTTACAGATACTTCTTCGAAAAGACCGGTCTGTACGAGAAGATTAAAACTTTAATTGCCGGTCTGGACGTAGACAACAGCGCTCAACTGCGCGAGGTTTGCGCTAAGGTCCGCCAGGCAATTATGGACGAAGAAATGCCGCAGGATCTGCAGGATCTGATTGCCCAAGCTTACAAAGAGCTGGGTGAAAAGGTTGGCCAGGCTGATCCGTTCGTTGCTGTTCGCAGCAGCGCTACCGCAGAGGATCTGCCGGATGCAAGCTTTGCAGGCCAACAGGACACCTACCTGAACGTAAAGGGTGCAGAAACCATTGTTGCTAAGGTTAAGGAATGCTATGCTTCCTGCTTTACCGACCGTGCGGTTTACTACCGTGAAAAACAAGGCTTTGATCATCTGGATGTAGCACTGAGCGCTGCAGTACAGATGATGGTATTCTCCAAGGCTGCAGGCGTTATGTTCACTGTTAACGTTGCTACCGGCGACGACAAGAACATCCTCATCGAAGGCGCATGGGGCTTGGGCGAATATGTTGTTCAAGGCACCGTAACTCCGGATAACTATACTGTAAATAAAGCTACCTGCGAGATTGTTGAAAAGAACGTTAACGCGCAGGACATTAAGCTGATCCGCAAAGCTGACGGCGACTGCGAAGAAGTTGTTGTACCGCTGGATGAGCAAAACGAGCAGAAGCTGACTGATGAGCAGATCAAACAATTGGCTGAATGCGCTAAGAAAATTGAAGCACACTATGGCTGCTACATGGACATGGAATGGGGCGTTGACGAGCGCGATAACAAGGTTTACATCCTGCAAGCCCGTCCTGAAACCGTATGGAGCCGTCGTAACAAAGAAAATGGTGCACCGAAAGAGGAGAAAAAAGTGACTACTGATCGCAAAGTTATCGTTAAAGGCTTGCCTGCCAGCCCTGGTAATGTAGCAGGCCGCGTACATGTAATTTTGGATCCGTCCCATATCGACGAATTCAAGGAAGGCGAAATCCTCGTAACCGAAATGACCGCTCCTGACTGGGTACCGGCTATGAAGAAAGCGAAAGCAATCGTAACCGATAGCGGCGGAATGACCTGCCATGCTTCTATCGTATCCCGCGAGCTGGGCATTCCCTGTATCGTAGGTACCAAGAGCCGTGGCGAAGCTGCTACCACCACCATTCCTGACGGTATTGATGTAACCATCGATGCTACTCATGGTGTAGTTTATGAAGGCATCATCGAAGAGCCGAAGGCTGAACAGCCGGCACAACAAGTAGTTGCTGCTGCTGAATACTTCCCGCCGACCGGCACCAAGATTTATATGAACCTGGGCGATCCTGAGCTGGCTGAAAAATATGCTACTCTGCCTTGCGACGGCATCGGCCTGATGCGCGAAGAGTTCATCTGGACTACCTATATCCATGAACATCCGCTGTATCTGATCAAAATCGGTCAACCGGAAAAGGTTGTAGACCAACTGGCTGAAGGCATCCGCCAAGTTTGCCAGGCTATGGCTCCGAGACCGGTAACCATGCGCTTCTCCGACTTCAAGTCCAGCGAATACCGCGACCTGAAGGGCGGCGATGAATTCGAGCCGAACGAGCCTTCCGCTCTGCTGGGCTGGCGCGGTGCTTCCCGTTACTATGATCCTAAATATATCGAAGCATTCAAACTCGAATGCATGGCTGTTCGCAAGGTTCGCGAAGAGTTCGGCCTGAAGAACCTGAACGTTATGATTCCGTTCTGCCGTAACGTAGAGGAATGCGAAAAGGTTACCAAAATCATGGCTGACTGCGGTCTGTCCCGCGGTAAGGACTTCAAGGTTTGGCTGATGGCTGAGATTCCGTCCAACATCATTCTGGCTGACCAATTCAACAAGTTTGTTGACGGCTATTCCATCGGTTCCAACGACCTGACCATGCTGGTTCTGGGCTGCGACCGTGATAACGATACTGTTTCCCATATCTATGACGAACGTAACCTGGCTGTACGCCGTGCAATCCGTCACCTGATCGAGGTTGCTCATAAGGATGGCAAGACCGTTTCTATCTGCGGTCAGGCTCCGAGCGTATATCCTGAGTTCTGCGAGTTCCTCATTAAGAGCGGTATCGACAGCATGTCCGTTAACCCGGATACTGTTAAGTTCACCAAGAAGCTGGCTGCTCAAATCGAGCAACGCATCATGATGGATGCTCTGACCGGCAAAGGCCGTCAAGAGGTTGAGGACCTGAACTGGTAATCATCAAGCAAGACTTTCAGCTCTGCAGCTAAGTGCATTGGCTTTATCTGGAAGCAGAAAAAGTAAATATGTAGTGAAGAGTTTTAGGACTCCTGTATTGTAGTACAAATTACAATATGGGAGTCCTATTTGTGTTTTGAGGTAAAAGACGATTTTAAGGAGGTAAGTATGCTGTCGATTATTTTCATTTTTTGTTTGCTCTATCACACCTATACGGATATGAAGTCTATGCTGCTATATGACAAAGTGACATTGCTTTTAGCGGCAGTTGGCTTAGTACGCGCGTGGTATGAGGGGCAGCTTTTTTATGCTGCTTACGGAGCTGGAATTATGTTGGCAATAATGTTGGTGCTGTATTTTGCCAGTCGCGGAGGTATGGGCGAGGGTGATGTCAAGTTAGTGCCGGCGTTGGGTATCTGGCTTGGCTTAGAGCAGGGACTATTGTGTTTGCTGCTTGCCTTTATCAGCGGTGGCATTGTGGGTGTGTTGCTGTTGCTGTGCAAGCGTGGGAAGCTGAAACAGGCGATTCCCTTCGGACCGTTTTTGTGCGCAGCAGCGGTTGCTGCGTATTTTTGTGGTAAAGAAATCATTACATGGTATTGGAGGATGTTCTTATGATGAAGTATGGTAAAAGTATTAGTGTTAAAGAGCTGTTTGAGTCTGTATTGTGCGCTTTGCGCTGTCGTTGGCGCCGTAAGCAGGCGCTTTTGCTGTTGTCACTGCAAACGGGGCAGGTGGCGTATTGGCAGAATGGTGAGCATAGCTGGCAGGAGCAGCTGAATGAGGAATGTCTGGCAGATAAGCAAAGACTTACCGATGCTTTACGCGAAATTCTTTTGGCACGTGATGTAGAAGAGGGAGCAGCGGTTTTGTTGCTGCCTGCGGCAGCAACGGTGTACTCCGAACAGCTGCTTTTGCCTTTAATGCAGCAGCGTGAACTGCAGGCTGCACTGCAATGGGAGATACAGCAGAGCGTTCCTTGGATGCATGAAAACTATACTTACAGCTTTGAAGCACATGTTATCGGTGAAGCAGATGAACAGCAATATCAGGTGATGTTTGCAGCATTACAGAATGCGTCGCGTGCTGAACTGGAGCAGCTGTGCAGAAGTTTAATGCTGAAGCTGCAGGGGATTTTGTTAGGCAGTAAAACGATTGATGAAGCAGCAGAGAAATGGTTTGTCGGGAAGCCTCTGCCGTCAGTATACCGGCAGAAGCAGACGCGTTTGCAGGGAATAGCGGCCACTTTTGGCCGTTATATGACAAAAGCAGGCTGTGCAGCTTTAGGGTTAGCGATTTTGGCTTATGGCAGTGCCTGGGGAGGCTGTTATCTGGCGCAGCGCGATTTACAGGAGGTAGAGCGGCAATTAGTGCAGTATGCGGAGTGGGAACAGCGTATGCAGGAAAGCGAGGCTGTAGAGCGCAGCTGTCAGCGTTTGGAAAAGCTGTTAGCTGCAGCGCCTAAGTCATCAAAAGAAGCTGTTGGTGAGCTGGAACGCATCTCACGCCAAATGCTGCCAGGCTGCTGGCTGACAATGCTGGAATACAACGGCAGTAAAAAACCTTTAGTGCTACAAGGACAGGCGGTGGATAATTTGGCCTTGGAAAGTTTTGTGGAACAACTGCAAAAATGTGGAATTTACAGCAGAGTAGAGCTTCTGCAATCGCAGCAGCAGGGTAACGTTCTTGTTTATAAACTGCAGCTGCAGATGAAGGAGGGCAAGCAATGAAAGCAGGAGAAAAAACAATTAATCTGCTTGCCTGCATAGCGCTGGTGTTGTCTACAGGCTTTGGAGTAAAGGCATTAGAGCTTTGGAATGAACGACAACTGGCGGTAGAACAGACACAGAAGCTGCAGGGACAACTGACACAGCAGATTCGTTTTGCTAATGAACACAGTGATTATAAGACATATCAGATTACATTGTTGGAGAAGCAAAAGAAGTTGAAGCAGCAGGTAGAGCATAATCTGAACTTAAACAACATCCTGCAGCGCCTGCAAAAGCAGGCACGAGCTCAAAGCATTCATCTAAACAGCATGCAGATGGAAGGCAAGCCTGTGGCTTTGCAGAATGGCTTGCAGATGCAGAAATTGCAAATAAGTGCTGTCGGTGATTTTTATTCCCTGCTTCGCTGGCTGCGGCAGGCGGAACGCGATGGCTGCAAGGTAAAGGAGCTGTGCTTACATAGCGATATGCAGGCAAAAGAAGTGCTGAAAATGGACATCTCACTGGAATTTCATACTGAAAACTGATTCACCAAATTAGCCTACACTAATTTTAACTTGACAAAACCCCCATCTTATAAGATAATGTCATAGTAAAGTTAGACTAGGCTAATCTATTTTTATAAGTAGCACTAGCTAATATTGTAAAGGGAGTTGCGTATGAAAAAATATATCTTACTCGTATTTGTCGTAATCATAGCCCTGGCAGGCTACTTCCTGCTGGCAAGAGGCCAGCACAAGCTCGCAGCCAACGCCGCCGTCAGCGTAACCGACAGCACCGGCGCCAAGGTACACATCCCCGCGGAGCCCAAAAGAATCGTCTTTCTCAATGCCTCCAATCTGGAAATCTTTACCTCCATCGGCGGCAAGGCCGTCGGCAGACCTACCAGCACTTCATATCCCGACGACATCAAGGAAAGCATTAAGGACATACCCGAGGTAGGCATGATCCACGCGCCGAATCTGGAAAAAATCATGAGCCTGAAGCCTGACCTGGTTGTAGGCACGAACGTACCCTTCCACGTAATGCTGCGCAAGCCCTTGGAAATGGCCGGCGTGCCGCTTTACCTGAACATGATAAACTCCTATGAGGACGTGCTGAAAAGCATAGACGACTTCGGCCGCTTTGCCGGCAGAGAAAAGGAAGCTGCCGCCAAGCGTGCGCAGATAGAAAAGGAATATGCCGCGCTGACGCAGGACGTACAGAAGGGCAGGGGACCGAAGGTGCTGATTATCTTCGGCTCGCCGGACAGCTTCAACATGTCTACCAAAAAGAGCTTCGGCGGTGATCTGGCAGAGCGTTTGGGCGCCGTAAACATTGCGGACAAGGCCGAAAACGTGAAGGACAGCAGCTACATTCCGCTGAGCATGGAATTCGTAGCCAAGGAAAACCCCGACATCGTGATGCTGATTACCATGGGCGGCAGCAAGGAAATTCTGGAAAAGTTGCGCGCCAATATGCGTGACAACGCCATCTGGCATGACGTGAACGCCGTGAAGAATAACCGTGTGTACCAGCTGCCGCCGAGCCTGTTTACCGTTAACCCCGGCACGCACACCATCGACGCGATGAAGATTATGAAAGAATATATCTATGGAGAGGCCAAGTAATGAGTAATGATGCCAAAACAAAAGAAAAAATGCGCATAGCGGTTTTTTGCGGCCTGTGCATCCTGCTCATCGCAGGAATCTTCGTGAGTATAGGCAGCGGTACAGTGAGCCTTTCGGTGGGTGAAACATGGGCAGCGCTGACAGGCGAGGCAGATGCGGATACCGACCGCATCGTGAACCTCATCCGCCTGCCACGCACGATTGTGACGGTGCTGGTGGGTGCTAACCTGGCGCTGGCAGGCTGCAACCTGCAGGGTGTGCTGCACAACCCGCTGGCAGACCCCGGTATCATCGGCGTGAGTGCCGGTGCGGGCCTTTTTGCGATGGTGATAATGCTGCTCTTTCCCGAGCAGTCCGCCATGGTGCCGCTGGCAGCCTTCGTCGGCGCCGTGCTTTCCACAGGCATCGTCTTTTTCCTGGCGTGGGAAAAGGGCATCAACCCGCTGCGCATGATTCTGGCAGGCGTGGCGGTTGCTACCTTCTTTGGCGGCGGTATGGCGGCGCTGAACGTATTTTACAGTGACAGAATCCAGGGAACCGTGATGTGGATGGCCGGCGGTTTTCAGGGGCGCAGCTGGGGGCATGTGGAAATGCTTTTGCCCTACAGCGCCATTGGCATTATCGGCACGATTTTGTGTGCGCGTTCCCTAAATGCGTTGCAGTTAGGTGATGAATTGGCCAAGAGTTTAGGCGTACGCGTGATGCGTATGCGCACGATTTTAATCTTTCTTTCCGCGCTGCTGGCGGCAGTTTCCGTAAGCGTAGCAGGCATGCTGGGCTTTGTGGGCCTCATCGTGCCGCACATCATGCGCCTGTTAATCGGCAGCGACCACGAATACCTGTTGCCCTGTGCGGCGATTGCCGGCGGTGCGGTGGTAACACTGGCTGATACGGCGGCAAGAACGCTTTTCAGTCCGCTGGAAATCCCCGTGGGCATCTTCATGTCCTTCATCGGCGGTCCGTTCTTCTTGTATCTGCTGAAACGGAGGATGCGTTAAGCTATGAATATCCCGACATTACATACACAAAAAATTACTCTGCGCTACGGCGAGCACACGATAATCAGGGACCTGACGCTGGATATTTCCCGGCCGGAGATTGTGACGATTATCGGGCCGAACGGCAGCGGCAAATCAACGCTGCTGAAGGCGCTCTGCCGCCTGCTGGAGCCTGCGACAGGCACAGTTTATCTCGACAGCAAGGACATTAACAAAATGTCCACGGAAGAGGTGGCGCGCACGCTGGCGGTGATGGCGCAAAGCGCGAACGCTCCCGGCGGCACAACGGTGGAGGAGCTAGTGTGCTACGGACGCATGCCGTACCGTAAATTTTTCGACGGCCTCAATCAGGAGGACCGCCTGGCGATTGAAGAGGCGCTGGAGTTTACTGAGCTGGGACCGCTGCGTACGCGCCTGGTGCATACTCTGAGCGGGGGTGAACGTCAACGCGCGTGGCTGGCCATGGCGCTGGCGCAGAAGCCTAAGATTCTGCTACTCGATGAGCCTACGACCTATCTTGATGTGCATCATCAGCTGGAGCTGATGGAGCTTGTGGTGCGATTGCATAACGAAATGGGGCTGACGGTTATCATGGTGCTGCACGATTTGAACCATGCGGCGCGCTACAGTGAGCGTCTGATTGCGCTGAAAAAGGGCACGATTATGGCAGACGGACCTACGGACGAGGTGTTCACGCAGTCCGTCATTGAAGAGCTTTATGATGTAAAGGCTGTGATTATGCGTGTGGAGGCCAACGGGACGCAGTACCCCGTGTGCTTTCCGTATAGTGTAGAGGAGCATGATTAAGATGAATAAATTCATGAAAACAATCGCTCTCAGCATGGCAATGCTGTGCCTGGGCGCAGGTGCCGCAGGTGCGGCGCAGTTCAGCGATGCAGGCAGCGGCAAGGATTTGAACGCTGCGCAGCTGGCGCAAAGGCTGCAAAAATATGACATAGTTTTCTTTGGTGAATTTCACGATCAGGGAGAAATCCACCAATCTGAAATAGACCTGCTGCAGGCTATGCATAAATTAAAGGGTGCTAAGCTGGCACTGTCTATGGAAATGTTTGAGGCAGATAATCAGGATAAGCTGGATAAATTTCTGGCAGGCGCTTTGAGCGAGGAGGATTTCCTGGCCACCGCCCGCCCCTGGCCTAACTACCGCACGGATTATGCTCCGCTGGTAAATTTTGCCAAAGAAAAGAAAATGCCCGTTATTGCCGCTAACGTACCGCGCTTTTTGGCGGCGCACGTAGCGAAAAACAACGCTTCGACGGAGGGCGTGGAGGCGCAGTATCAGCAATGGCTGCCCAAGCATACCTATGCTCCCGAGGGCGCGTATAAGGATAAATTCTATGCGCAGATGAGCTCCCCGGCAGCTCCGATGAAGATGCCGCCAGCGCGTTTAGCAGCAGTTTATGCGGCGCAATGCCTGAAGGATGACAAGATGGCCGAGAGTATTGCTGCGTTTGCCGACGCACATCAGAATATGCAGATTTTGCATATCAATGGCTGCTTCCATTCCGATGCGCATCTGGGTACAGCGCAAAAGCTGGAAGCTTTGCGTCCTGAGCTCAAGGTTGCCGTAATCACACCGCTGGAGCGCAAACAGAAGGGCGAAAAGCCTGCGGGTGATTTTGTCGTATGGTTCGACAGAAAATAAATTCTTCCAATATTTTTTATCCGCGAGTTAGCGGTTGCTGACCTTGCGGGTGTGAAATATACCATAAAAAAACAAGTAGAAAAAAGAGGTGCATTATGAGAAATTTAAACAAAAAGAAAATAGCCTTGCTTACTGCCTGCGTTGTCAGCGCAGTCGGCCATATGGCATTTGCTGCGGAGGCAGATAATTACGATGAATACAGCGGTGCGGATTACGTTGTTACCGCAACCAAGACACAGCTGGAGAAAAAAGAGGTTCCGCAAAGCGTTGAGGTTATTACTCAAGAGGATATCAAAAATACTGCTGCTTATAACGTGCGCGATGCCTTGCGTTTTGCAACTAACATTGATGTGCAAGAGGTTGGCATGACCGGCAATGTGGTTATGGTTCGCGGTATGGAAAGCAAGCATACGTTGATTTTGGTTGACGGTCGTCGTATGGCTGCCGAAAACACCGGTTCTACAATGAATGCCTATGAGCTGAGCCGTATCAATCTTGCAGATGTAGAACGCATTGAAGTTATTCGTGGCAATGGTTCTGCTTTGTATGGTAGCGATGCTATGGGTGGTGTTATTAACATCATTACAAAGAAAGCCAACCAAGAGCATGCAAGTATCGGTGCTCATACCGGCACTAAAGAAATGGGTACAAACTTCTATTATTCTTCCGGACGTCAAGGCAAAGTAAGTGTAAAAGCCAGCGGCGGTATTGAAGATGTCCGTAAAGAGGTTAGCGGCTATTACAATAAAACCAAAGGTTATGATACTAGCAGCTCCAATATGCATGGACCTCGCCGTTTCTTAAATCTTGGTTTTGATTATGCCTTTGATGCTAACCGTGGTCTTGCTTTAGATTTGAATTTTATGCGTGAACAGTTCACCAGTAATAGCAGTGAAGGCACTGACAAAGGTGTTTATAATTATGATAACAACCGTTCCGATTATGCTTTGACCTATTATGGTAAGGATAATAAAAACGATTATAATCTGCGTATGTATTACAATACATTAAAGAAAAGCAATGTAACAAATGAAAATAATGCTATTACAGATTTTGACCATACCTCATATGATACTTTGGTGTTTGAAGGCAAAAACAGCATGAAGCTGAATGATAAAAACACTATGACTTATGGCGCTGAATGGACTACGACCAATATGCGTGGTACACGTTTCGGCGGTGGCGGTGATAACAAATACAGCGAAACCTTTGCCGGTATCACTAAAGCAGGTTCTGAAAAGGATGTAGATACTTATGCTGCTTATCTGCAGGACGAATGGAAAATTACTGATAAATGGCTGCTTATTCCTGCTGTGCGTTTTGACCACCACAATGCCTTCGGCAGTCATACATCTCCTAAAATCGGTACTACCTATAGCTTCAGCGATAATAGCCGCTTTAAGGTCAACTATGGCAAGAGCTTCCGTGCGCCGACAGTATATGAATTGTACTCTACCATGGATAAACGCATGGGCATGATGAATGTTCAGGTATTAGGTAATCCTGATTTAAAACCTGAGAAAGCAACTAATTTCGACATCGGTTTTGAAGCAGAGCAAGGTAAATGGTCCGGCAAATTAGGTTATTATCATAATGAAATAGATAATCTTATTGATTCCGATATGTTCTACCGTGGCTATGTTCCCGGTGTCGGCATGGTTGTCAAGAGCAAATATTACAATGTAGGCGAAGCGGAAATCAGTGGTGCAGAAGCAGAGGTTGGTTACAATTTCAATGATAATTGGAATGTTAAGGCTACTTATAACTACACGGATGCTAAGGATAAAACCACTAATGCTCGTCTGAATAACAGAGCCAGACAAAACGGTGTTGTCCAATTAAGTTATACTGATAATGCAGAATTGCCGTTTACCGCAACTTTGTGGTCTAAGTGGTATGTAGATTATCTGTACAAGGTTTCCAAAAATGTTAATACCTATACCTTTAACACTTTTAACTTTGTTGCAGACAAGCAAATTACTAAAAACCTGCATGTTTATGCCGGTGTAGACAATATCTTTGATAAGACCTTACCCTATGATGAAAATCATAGCTATACTATCGACGGCCGCACCTGGCGTGTCGGCGCAGAGATGACCTTTTAATTAGAGTTTTGATTCCATAATATACAGCATACTGCTCCTTTCTGTACTTTGGGGAGCAGTATGCACCTCCTGTAAAAGTATGACAGCAATTGTAGATTTGTGAGGAAAATATGCAGGCAATAACAGATTTGATAATGTACTTTCATAAGGGCGGACTGGTTATGTGGCCATTGCTCGCCTGTTCTGTAACTGTGATAGCAATCGCCATTGAGCGGTTTATATATTATAAGAGCGTGGACAGCGGCGCAGCCTTTGCCGCCCGCTATTGCACCGCCGTGCGCAGCGGCGATTTTGCGGTGGCGACGGAGCTGGCGCGCAAGGGTAGCGGTCAGTGCGCACAGATGCTTGCCGATGTGGCGGCAATTGCAGGCGGTAAGGCAGAAAAGAGCGCCTTCCTCGAAAGCCGTGCCGGTATTTTTATGGCGACGCTGCGCGATAAGCTGGATTACCTGGGCATTATCGTAACGATGTCCCCGCTTCTGGGACTGCTGGGTACTATCGTGGGTATGATCGGTGCCTTCAGCATTTTCAACGTAGAAGCCGGTGCGCCGATGGCGATTACCGGCGGCATAGGTGAAGCGCTGATTGCAACGGCGACGGGCTTGTGCGTGGCTATTCTTTCACTGTGCGCACATTCCTATTTCGCTCACCGTATAGACAACATGATTACGGATATGGAGCAGTGCTTCAGCGCGCTGCTGGAGGCTGAAACAAGGAGAGGAAGATCATGAAGCTGCGAGATGTGCGTAACAGGAAAACGCCGCCGCTGATGATTATCCCGATGATTGATATTATGTTCTTCCTGCTGGTCTTTTTTATGCTGAGCACGATGTATATGATTGACCTGAAAACGATTCCGGTGAAGCTGCCGCAGGCTAAAAATGCGGCGACAGATACCACGACAACCTTCGCCGTGACGATGAAGGCCGACGGCAGCATTTATTTGGGCGATGCCCAAACGGATGCGGAGGCCTTGGCGCTGCAGGCAGGCCTGGAGCAGAAGAAGAACAAAAACTTCGCCGTTGTCATCCGTGCGGAAAAGGCGCTGGAGTACGGCGAGGTGATTAAGCTGGTAGATAAGCTGAAGGGTGCAGGCGTAGCACGCTTCGGCCTGGCAACGGATGGCGGTAAGTAACGATGAAGCAGATAGAAAAGCTGCAGGCGAAGGCACGTCAGCGCTTTGGCTTTTGCGGTTCACTGATAATACATTTTATATTGTTCGTTGCACTGGCGTTTTCTGGCGTCTTTGCTATGCAGCCGCCGGTTGCGGATGCTGACACCGTTGTGTTCTTTGATGCCGGCGGCGGAGGCGGCGGTGGCGGCGATGAAGCTGTCGCTGATGCTGCTGACGATGACGAGGAGCAGGTGGAGGAAGTCGTGGAGGAAGAAACGATTACTCTGCCTGATGGCAAGATAGAGCATAAGCAGGTTGTAAAACATGTGGTTAAGCATGTGCCTGCAGGTGCAAAAAAAGGCAGCGGTAGTGGCAGCGGCGGTGGTCACGGAACCGGCCATGGCACAGGCAGCGGCAGCGGTATTGGTCCCGGCAGCGGCAGTGGCTCCGGTGGCGGTCACGGTGCGGGACACGGCAGCGGCATTGGCGACGGCGCAGGCCCCGGCATTGCGCGTAATCCCAAGGTGCCTCCGCGTGTAGCCTCAACTGCGGCTCCGGTTTATCCGCAGGCGCTGCGTGATGCGGGAATCGGCGGGCGCGTTGTCGTGCGTGGCGTTGTAGGCATTGACGGGCGCGTAGAAAGCGCCGTAGTAGTGCGTTCCAGCGGCAACAGCACTCTGGATAGCAACGCCCTCAGCGCCTTTTACAAATGGCGCTTCAGTGCTGCCAAAAACGACGCCGGACAAAAAGTACGCTGCTACTTTGTCCAAGGCTTCCCGTTTGTAATTGAATATAAATAATAGGCTTTATAATAAGGAATTTTCACTTAAACTACGCTCAAACTATCGTAAAGCATGATAGTCTTTGCTTCGCTCAAACAAACAGCACACCACCCTCGGCGCCGCGCAGACCGGAACGGACGACGGGCTCGCCAGAACCACGATGTCAAGCGAACTGCGCAAGCAACGGACAGGCACGTTTAAGTTTAGCCAGCCGTCAAATGCGCCGAAGTATCCGTACATGGCTCCTTTTATCGGAGAATAGGCGGCTGCCAAAGCACTTTCTGCATCTGCTTTATCTTTCCAGAAGTTGCTTTCCGTGAAGTAATTGGGGTCCGACAGATTCAAAAAGCTGGATTCGTTGCACGATGTCAGCGCTCCGGAAAAAAGAGCTGCCATGCACATATATGATAACCAATTTCTTTTCATGTTCATAAACTGTTTAATGTTTAATATTAATTTAAGGTATTACAGGTTGACTTGTATTCCGAAAGAAATAGTACGGGGCAATGGATAGCGTCCCTGGTCGATACCTCTTGAGAATACATTGTAAGCAACACCTGCGACAGAACTTTCACCCAGGTCGGGGGTATAGCCGGAATATTTGGTCAATGTGAACAGGTTCTCCATTGAAGTGTATATTCTTACGTTTTCAAGTTTGATTTTCTTTGTCAGAACTTTGGGTAATGTATAGCCAATGTCCAATGTTTTCAAACGTATGTACGAGCCGTCTTCCAGCCATCTGTCGGTGTATGCCCATTTGTTGTCTGCACCGTCAGTCTTAGAGAAACGAGGAATATCAGTGTTCTGATTGTCCGGTCTCCATGAATTGGCCAATACGGTACTCATGTTTCCGTTGAAGTTTCCTGATTCCAGGCGATAACGGGGATAATTATATATCTTGTTGCCTACCATTCCGTCAAAGAAAAGGTTAAAGTCGAAGTTGTTCCATTCGCCGCCGAGTCTTATGCCAAAAGTGAAATCGGGGAACGGACTTCCTACGTCATGCTGGTCATCTGTGTTTATTTTGCCGTCACCGTTCCAGTCTTTGTAGCGGACATCACCAACTTGTGCAGCGGGCTGGATGAGTTCACCGTCTTTGTTTTTATAATTAGCGATCTCTTCTGCCGAGCGGAATAATCCGTCTGTTTCGATCAGGTTGAAATATGACATCGGGT
>OGZC01000941.1_pt1 | contig 16169 bp, 13 predicted proteins | sample 1576751 | NCBI WGS metagenome assembly OGZC01 (sample SAMEA3541486, study PRJEB24748) | human gut metagenome | biome: human gut; feature: human-associated habitat; material: faeces | place: China | collected 2012
GGTTATGAGCCCGACGAGCTACCAGGCTGCTCCACCCCGCGCCTGAAACGTGGCATATTTTACTCTTTTTGAGCAAAAGACGCAAATACTGCTGGGATTTGGTACCGAAGACGGGACATAAAATCGAGATGAATTGTAACGGCGATTAGTATATTTTGTCAACATGCTTTTTAGCGCCCCCGATTGCCGTTTGTGCTGGTATTTCAGGCTTTTTTAGCAAAAAGATGATGAAGCACTTCCTGTCGCCAGTAAAAGATGGTTAAATGAATACTCACAATTAATGCATAAAAATGCAGTTAAGGTTGTTGGGTCGAACTCACCACAGTCTATCGAGCAGGGTTTTATTTTATGACGACGATTCTCAAGCATCTCCCGGTTGGTCAACGTATTGGTATCGCTTTCTCTGGTGGACTGGATACCAGCGCCGCGCTGTTATGGATGCGCAAAAAAGGCGCCGTGCCTTATGCATATACCGCTAACCTGGGTCAACCGGACGAAGACGACTACGATGCTATCCCGCGCCGCGCGAAAGAGTACGGCGCTGAAGGCGCCCGTCTGATCGACTGCCGCAAACAGCTGGTCGCAGAAGGGATCGCCGCGATTCAGTGTGGCGCTTTCCATAACACCACCGGTGGGTTGACCTACTTCAACACCACGCCGCTAGGCCGCGCGGTCACCGGCACCATGCTGGTGGCGGCGATGAAAGAAGACGGCGTTAACATTTGGGGCGATGGCAGCACCTATAAAGGCAACGATATCGAACGTTTCTATCGTTACGGCCTGCTGACCAACGCTGAACTGCAGATTTACAAACCGTGGCTGGACAGCGACTTTATCAATGAGCTCGGCGGTCGTCACGAAATGTCCGAATTTATGATCGCCTGCGGCTTTGATTACAAGATGTCGGTCGAGAAAGCCTACTCCACCGACTCCAATATGCTCGGCGCGACCCATGAAGCGAAAGATCTCGAATTCCTGAACTCCAGCGTCAAGATCGTCAACCCGATTATGGGCGTGAAGTTCTGGGACGAAAACGTGAAGATCCCTGCGGAAGAGGTCACCGTACGCTTTGAGCAGGGCCATCCGGTGGCGCTGAATGGTAAAACCTTTGCCGATGACGTCGAGATGATGCTGGAAGCCAACCGCATCGGCGGTCGTCACGGCCTGGGCATGAGCGACCAGATTGAAAACCGGATTATCGAAGCGAAAAGCCGCGGCATTTATGAAGCTCCGGGGATGGCGCTGCTGCATATTGCCTACGAGCGTTTGCTGACCGGTATCCATAACGAAGATACGATTGAGCAATATCACGCCCACGGTCGCCAGTTGGGCCGCCTGCTGTATCAGGGCCGCTGGTTTGATTCCCAGGCGCTGATGCTGCGTGATTCGCTGCAGCGCTGGGTCGCCAGCCAGATCACCGGCGAAGTCACCCTCGAACTGCGTCGCGGTAACGACTACTCGATCCTTAATACGGTATCAGACAACCTGACCTATAAAGCGGAGCGTCTGACCATGGAAAAAGGCGATTCCATGTTTACTGCCGAAGACCGTATCGGCCAGCTGACCATGCGTAATCTGGACATCACCGATACCCGCGAGAAGCTGTTCGGCTATGCCCAGTCTGGCCTGCTGAGCGCCTCCTCGGCAACCGGTTTACCGCAGGTTGAAAATCTGGAAAACAAAGGCAAATAATCGCCTGACAATGTTGCTTTCCGCCGGCGGATCACCGCCGGCTTTTTATTTTGAATGACCCACCAACGTAAAAAAAATGCCATGACGCATTTTTTCCTTATCGCCAGACCAGCAAAACTGTTGACTATAATAGCCTCAATTGATTAATTCATATCTGGTGATACACATCATGAATATTAAACCGCCGATCAGGCCGCAAAAGACCATTGACCGACTGATCGATGTACTTGAGCCACACGCGACACCCGTTAACGCGATCGCCAGAAAAAGACTGACATGGGAATATAAAGGCAAAACCCAGCTCTTTATTTTTAAAAAAGGCGAGCTGTCGATTATTCGTAATTCCGACAGGCTACTGATGGTGACCGTCTATGAGCCGCATCTTTTCGGCGTGGCGGAAATGCTGCAGCCCAGCCGCAGCCACAGCCTGCGAGCCGAGGTATCATGCGAACTGCTACGGATCGACTATGACCTGGCTTCGGCGCTTTTTCGTCAGCATAACCTGTGGGAAGAGGTGACCAGCCTGTTGGCTTATCATACCTCGTATATGGTGTATCGTGACGATCTGGTCCTGCAGCAGCGTACCTATTCGGTCATCCGTAACCATTTGCTGGAGATGATGCTATTAAGCGAAGAGACCCGACAGCGAGTATCTATTCTTGAGTATATTCAGGACAGGACCCTTCTGTCGCGTAGCAGTATTCTCAATGTATTGTCAGCATTAAAGAAAGGCGGTTATATTACCTTTGCCCGCGGCGGTTATTTACAAAATATCGTCTCACTTCCTGAAAAATTCTGACCCGCACTCCTCCTATCATTTATTGTTATTTGCTGCAGCGGGGAAGATGTTTAAATTTAAACCAATAACCGTTACCGCTAAAAGAACAAAAATTTTATGCTAAGCGCCTGGGTTTCCCGGAAGACAATCTATTACTGAGTTCGCCAGCAGACGACCACAAACGGCGTTAACCGCCGGGTCTGCACCGGCTCAGGATATGCCAGCGGAAATCGGCCAGACGTGTGCGGCGGTAGCGAGAGTTGCCCCCTCGCCTGCCGCGACCATAACAATGAGATGCACGAACCCGTTAATTATGCCCGAACGCCCATATCGGGCTTTTTTTTATCTGAAGGAATTTAATAATGAAGTCTATTGCTGCAAAAATGGTTGCCGTAACGATCGCTTTGGGAGCCAGCAGCGCTGCCTGCGCAGCCGTTAACCTGCATGGAGAAGCTGGCGCCGAGTTTACCAATCTGTCCGCCAGCTTTGGCGCCGGGGAACCGGGTATGACGTTCAGTTCTCAGTGGGCCCATAGCGACAACGACGGAGATAGTGTAGGACTGGGAATGGGTTATAACTTTAACGTTGGCCCTTTTCTGATGACCCTGGGCGGTAAGGCGGTCTATCTGAATCCAAAAGATGGTGATGAAGGTTACGCCATCGCCGCCGGTGGTGGCGCTGAACTCCCCCTTGGTCAGTATTTCACGTTTTTCGGCGAGGGCTATTACTCACCGGACTCAATGTCCAGCGGCGTTGAGGATTATGTGGAGGCCAATGCCGGGGTACGCCTTAACGTGCTCCCGTCTCTGAATATCGAAGCTGGCTATCGCTATATTGATATGGCAGGGAAAGATGGCAATCGCGATAACACGCTGGCCGACGGCGCTTACGCCGGGGTTAACTTCCGCTTTTAACTCTTCACAGAGATTGCCGGTCGGCAGTCCCTGTTTCATTCTCAGCTGGTCAGCGGCACGCTTTTCAGTACGCGGTTGATCTCTTGTAGGCCCGCAACATTATTCTCTTTGCGGTAAACCTCATTCATGGACGCCATCTGCTCCAGGCGGGTCAGGGCGCCATACACCTTATACGCCTCGCTGTGTCTGTCGAACACATCGCGGCGCTCCACGTCCTGCAGATAATGACTTTTCAACGAATGGTTAAGGCGACTAATCAGTGCCGTATTGTCCTGGAAATAGCGCCTCACCGCCTGGGCATGATTCGCTGTAGTCCCAGGCTCACTGGGCGATACCGGTACGGTTAGCGTATTAATCGTCTCCACCGTTTGGGAGGGCGATGTTGAACTGCACCCAGCTAAACCGAGCACGCCGGCGACGATAAGCAACCCGATCTTGTTCATTGTGTCACTTCACCTCTGTTAATTTGACGAGGCGACTTTAACGACAGTAAAAGGGGGGAGCCAGCGAAGAGATGTTTATAAATAAATATATACAAAACAAAATTTCTGCATAGCGAGAAAATTCTTATTAATCTAATCCACTAACTTCGCTTATAAAGCAAAATATACTTTTACAGAATAACACATTACACACTTATAACACAATATTGATTTACATACTGTTGCTATATCAACATTCACGCCAGTTATATATAACAAGTTTTATTTTTACATCGAAGCCCCTCTTGTTGTATTGATTTAGTATACACTCTTAATAAGAAGTTAAAAATTTTAATCAGTTTTTTAATTGAAATCATTCCTGCAATATAGAAACGGCTTCTGAAAACCAGAAGCCGTGGGTAATATAAAACATACCAAAAGCTATGGAGATTATTCTTAGTAATACAAAACAGTGAATATTAGTCTGCCATTGGCTTTACCAGGCTTTACCTCTGACGCTGTTTGAATATATCTGGCAGACATGGGTAGTTTCACCGTCCCCAATGCGCTTCCGGTATCACTAAATGTCATTGTAACCGGACTGCCCAAGTTAATAGGTTGCGGGGAGGAATCAGGTAAACCACTCGCAATTTGAATACCAATACCTTCTGCGCTATCCGATTCAGCATTTAAATTAAATATACCATTGGCAGCATCAATTACGCCATTGGCAGGAGCCAGCGTCACTGAAACAGAGTTATTTGTCAAAGCACCCATTGATGTTGTTTGTGATTCAGCCATGTACCTGATGTCTTGTCTCATACCAAATGCTCTAGGACAGTTGGTCAGCTGAATAGATGCATCTTTCCAGTCCGTTGTACTGCCGACACCATTAAATTTGCTGTTGACGTCGTGGGTACCCATTGACACAGTCACATCAGGCGTTATACAAGACATTGTTGTTATATTTACCGAGCCGGTATAATTAACTTTAGCCGCATTTTTAAAAGGACTGCCTCCTGTTGATGGTGTAATGGTCACATCCAGCGCATATGATGGAAGTTGGGCACCAGAAATTGTTCCACCAGAAATATTTCCTGTTTTTATTAAATAGATAAATGTATTGTAGTTGACTGGTTGTTTGGACGAAGTACCTGCGTAGAGTTCGCTATAAGGAACCGTGGCAGGTAACCACGTTCTTGACGCCAGAAATGTATTGACGCTTTGTAATACAACCCCAACTCCAGGAACACCAGTTTCCCATATATCGGTAGGCGTGCCATAACCCGCCACAGATATCATGCCGCTAAGAGAGGAGCGAGGCATCGGCGAAGTAACACGATAAGTATTAAATATTTTATAAGGTGTAAGCGAGGAATCTGCTGTACATGTTATAGGATTATATTCAGGCATCATGTACAGGAAGCGATAAAGCACAGTACCTAGCGGCGCGTCAACACCCGCAGCAATAGTGATGCTGGGAATCGTCGCAGTGACACTTATTGGTCCCTGACCATCTTGATACACGCAGTTAGCAGCTGCCATTACCTGACTGCTGAATGTAAGAAACAGCAGCAATAAATTTACTATTTTTTGCATATAGCTCTCTTTTATATTCTATCACAAGGTGAAATGTCTATTCTGCATGATAAATCTCAGTTACCCAAGGTAACCTGTCAGTATTAATTTGAGAGGTCAGCAAGATTGATTGCTGGTGCTTCGCCTTAACGTTTGAATAGCACTCTGTGTCAAAGCGCTGTATTGTATTTTTTTGCCCTTTTACTGTGGGCATCAATCTATAACCAACCTCACACTGCTCGCTAGCACCACTCCCCCATTTCACTATCAACCTTCCCTGCTCTTTATTAACTCGAGCATATATAAGCCCACCTTGGCCTACAGAACCTACATTATTTCCATCTACATCCATCACGCTAGCACCAAAAGGCACTCCGTTCCCCATATAATGAGCAGTAATGAGTATCGGTGAACCCTGACGGGTTGTATATTTCAATTTTACAACAGCACCGGAATAAGGGGCTACCCTTTGCGACGTATTATCTAACTCAACATTGACATTCGTATTTTTTGGATCAATGTTAATATCATTGAACTGATAGGCATTAAGATAAGGTACAGCTGCATAACCGAAATGGTCAATAAACACACCAGGATAATTAGATACCGCAGCACCCTGCGCACCTTTTGCCTCAACTAACGCGAAGGTGTCAGATGTATAAGGCGATAATGTTATTCCGCCTGAATGGCCAATAATTGTCCCTGAGAGGCCGCCCGACACACTATTGTAATGCTTCCCAGTACTATAGCCGGCATTAAGTGCCGCCATCTGACTGCGATACTGCACATTTGTTGATGCACTGGTCCCTTGCCCTTGATTGGCATTTGCCGCCGTAATGTTATAGCCGAATTGGCTATATTCTCCTGCATTACCCGAAATGCCAACCTGCTGAGCATCTCGCCCATCATCGTGAGTTAGATTAACGTTGAGACTAGGTGTATGACGCTCATAGCTGCGACCAAGAGGTAAACTTACTGTTAACATATAACTGGTTTGCGCCTCTACTCCATTCACGCTGTATGTGCGGCTGACGTTAAGACCATAGCTAACTTGTTTGTAAATATTGCTATAGCCGAGCTGAAACTGTTTATCTGAGCCGCCTTTGTTCCAATAGTTTTGCACTGAAGCGTTGGTGTAAATCTGCCCCCACCCTTCAAAGAGACCTTGATTTACAGTCAGAATAAATCGATTCTTAGGGCGCCATATGGTGTCGTATGCTTCTCCGCGTTGCCAGGCGTCTCGAATATACATAGCATTCTGATAGTCTACATAGCCACTTGTTGAAAAACGGTAAGCTGCGAGAGAAACACTACTTTGAGTTTCACTAATGTCTTTACTGTAGGTCACGCCGTAGCTCTGACCACTCATACGCTCAGCCGAACGATATTCATCACCTGTCATATGGGCAGTATTAAGAATAGCGCGCGCTTGGGTAGCATCCAACGCCAGCGAACCAAAAGGCGTGCCAAATGCCATCCCTCCCTGTAAAGCGTAATAATTCTGGCTAGCCTGAAGACCGCCATAAGTCGTCAAGCTGTTGGTCAGACCATATTGGAGAGTTCCCTGATAGAGTGCGGGCTGATTGCTAAGCGAATCATTATTATAATTTGCTAAGGTAAGCGAATAACGCAATGAACCGGGGCGAAGCTGTTGAGGCACTGCTGCATAGGCAACCTTAAACGTTTGCTCTGTACCATCTGCCTCATGAACGATGACATCAAGATCGCCACCATAACCTGTAGGATAAAGATCATTAATGAGAAACTCGCCAGGCGGAACGGTAGTTTCGTAGATAACTTGGTTACTTTGGCGCACTGTAATACGCGCATTAGTACGAGCAATACCACGAATATCTGGCGCATAGCCTCTCTGAGATTCTGGCAGCATGCGTTCGTCACTTGCAAGCTGAAATCCTTTAAACGGCAACGTATCGAAAACCTGTCCTTGGGTATTAGATTCCCCCATCAGCATACGGCCTTTTAGATAGGGAACATCACGCTGCAAATAAGTATTAATTGAAGTATATTCTTTTTCTCCATCATTATTCCAGCGATACGAACCATTATGCCGTAAGTACCAAGCGCCAATGTTTACTCCGGCATTGATGCCAGCATATGCCGTATTATAAGTGTTCCCGTAAGAACGATTAGAATAGGCGTTAACATTGTAGTTCAGTATTAAAGCAGGAATACCACTATCCCAGAGCTCAGGATTTACACTTCCTCGAGCATTTCTAAGCACATACATCTGCGGAATTGAGATGTCCATACGCTGCTCGTTACTGTCAAAGAGTACATGAGCTTCTGGCAATTTTTTTTCGAGGTCGAGACAAGCGTCATTATGATCTAAATCACTTAAAAAATTGTTAGGTAATTGTTCATAGTTAAACGGAATGAGTTTAATAAGGTTACGGCCAATACAGGGATAGGTAGTTTTATTACGTCTTGAGCGAATTTCGACATCTGCAGACATCGTAGCATCGCCGTTGACATAAACAAGTGTGCGATAGGTGCCAGGCAATGCTGAGGCACCATTAGCAAAACGACTCAGGTCAACAGTACTCTTGTTTTCCAGGTTGAGAAAAATATTATCAAACTCAACGTTTTGCGCAATTTCCTGCGGTATATTTGTTTTCGTTTCTGCAATGGCGTCAGCAGCACAACCATAAACTATGGCAATGGCCAAAGGGGCGGCTTTTCCATAAATATGGTTTAGTAATAAATTTTTCATATAAGCGTCCCTTCAAGAATTAATTCCTGAATAAAGCAATATTGTTTTTATTTTAAAATTGCCTCAAAATCATTAACTGCACCGTAGTCGTTAACATAACTGCCTGAAATTTTGCTACCCGTTGAACCCAATAAATTTATATTCAGGCTTGATTTTGGCGCAATCATTTCTCCCTCAACCTTTTTCCCATTAACCTTAAGTTCAACTAAGGATACGAAATAAGGAGTAGGATTCACAGCTTTAATATTTTTTCCTACAGAACTCCATTGAATCGATTTAATGGCTTCATTGGCGTTTCCCTCCAACCCGACAGGGCGAAAGAAAATTTTAAAACGTGAACGAAAAGCAACTTGAATTTGACTTTCATTAACATCTTTATGTTTTGCAGGAATTTCCAGTACGTTAAGCCAGAATACAGATTCTTTGTCAGTAGGTTGTGTACCACCTGTATAAGATACACGTAACGTCTGCCCTTTGGATGGTTCAACGCGATTAATTGGTGGGGTAAGTACAAATGGCACCTGAATTTTTTCTGGTGGTGCGTCAACATTGCCATCATCGATCCAACTTTGGATTAATACGGGAAATTTCCCCTTGTTGTCGAGCTTTACACTAATTTCTTTTGCATCAGATGGATAAATAATACGAGTACCCGTCACGACTACGCTTGCTAAAGACGAGAAGCTCAACAAGCAAAGCGTGGCGCCGAGGGTCACGTTTCTAAGCGCTAAAGCAGTAATCATGGTTGCATCCCGTTATAAAATAGAAACGGGAGAGGAGGCTCCCTCTCCCATATTGGTATTACTTATACTGCAGAGAGTAAACAACGCTGCTCTTAACGGTACCAGCAGTTGTTGCACCTTCTGCGTAATATTGAACTGCATAAGGCAGGTTTGCATTACCTGAAGCATCATAAGCTACGTAGGTAGTGTCGCTAGCCTGGTTGCCACTACCGGCCTTGATAGCAGCATAGGTTGGACTGCTGGCGTCAAGAAGTTGCAGGCTTACATTGGTAGCGGTGCCGGAAGAATTTTTCAGACGGCCAGAAACCAGATCAACAGTCGGTCCTGCTTCAAAGAAAGCAGAAACTGTTTTCAGTGTGCCGGCGCAGTTGGTCAGCGCCATGTTGAATCCGGTTCTATGAGCTGTTTGTCCCGCCGTGGTGAGCTGGTTGATACCAGCTGTCGGCAGTTTGATTGTTGCATCAGTGCCCTGGCCATCCACGTTAACATCGCAAGAAGTTGCTGTCAGCTCACCCTCAAAGGAAATGGTTCCCGTTGAGGCCGCTTGCGCCATACCAGTCATTCCGAATACAGCCACGAGTGATGCAGCGAGTACTAACTTTTTCATAAATCATCCTAATTAAATAAAAGTTTTAAAAAAAACCTGCGTCAATATCCATTGAAAACAGGAGACAACTATCTATCAGCCTCAATAACGATAACTATAGGTATCGCAGGGCTTATTGAAACGCCATGAGTTTTTAGTTTCAGGCATAAAATCCCCATGTCATTTCCCTGAATATGTCTTCACCATTTTTGCTAGCGTACCGCTTATTGACGTGGTACTTTTCGCACTAAAAGAAACGACAATGGTGAAAACACAGCTAACTTAACTTAGCCAACAAAAAATTCAAATGAATTAATATTAATTTATATAAATTCATAAAATTCAATGTGAATTCACATAAATTCATGCTCTATGAATTTATAGATGATATATATTAATGGCATGTTATTCACCAAAACAATATATTATTGTGCAGAGCCCTCTCAGAGTTATATGGATATTATTAAATTATGGAAACATCTAGAAAGAGCCATTTTATTATTAACAACAAAATCATCTATTATCCTGAGGATAATAGATTAACATCTGCGTATGACAAGGAGATAAGCATAAACATCAACGCCCCTGCCAGTCGTTGTCTCCTGCTACTAATTGAGCATCAGAAAAAAATCTTATCTCGAGATGATTTTCTCGAAGTGGTCTGGAACCGTAATGGAATGCATGTTCTTCACAATACATTCTATCAGAACATATCACTACTCAGAAAGGCCTTGAAAAAGGCAGGATTAGAAGAAGACATTATTGTCACAATAAGAAAAAAAGGGGTGACATTATCTCCTAAGGTCAATATTAAATTGATACGATGCTCATCCCCGCCGCCAGCTTTTCTTTCACTCAAACCACTGAGCACTACTTCAGAGTTATTACAAGTAAGCAATGACGATGCTAAATATCATGAGAGGCTTAACAAAGGAATGATGAAATTCTACGCTAACGTAAAACACATACTGATCACTGTGATCATTGCCATATTTTTTCTTTTGCATGCTGTATCCATTTATATTTTGGTCAATTTAGAACAATGACGCGAATAACGAACGGCGAACCCATTTTATCAAAAAAAATAAAGGGTTTGATTGAAAGTAAGCGTAGCTAAAGTGACGATGAATGATACAGCAAGCTCGCTGCGGACGCTAAGAGTGAGCATATGGATAATAACAAAAAAAATGGACGTCAGATGACGTCCATTTTCCGAATATTGGTACCGAGGATGGGACTCGAACCCACAAGCCCGTTAGGGCACTACCACCTCAAGGTAGCGTGTCTACCAATTCCACCACCTCGGTACAGAATACTTAGTGCGGGATATCGCTGGTCGGCTGAGCCGGCGCAGTTGGCTGAGTTTGCTCCGTTTTCGGCGCGCTCAGATTATCCCACTCACTTCCTTTACTGGTCTTGTTGCTGTTGATATTACCCAGCGCCAGACTGATGATGAAGAACAGCGCAGCCAGGATGCCGGTCATTCGGGTCATAAAGTTGCCAGAACCGCTGGACCCAAACAGTGTGCCGGAAGCGCCTGCACCGAAGGAGGCTCCCATATCAGCGCCTTTACCTTGTTGCAGCATAACCAGACCTACAAGGCCAATCGCTACAATAAGGAAAACAACCAAAAGAGCTTCGTACATAATCAACCTGTTCCTTGCGGATTCGCCGCATACCAAGTGCTTCGACCAATAAAGCGGGACGTTTTAACGTTTCCCACTGAAGCGGGTTTGAATACTAACCAAAGCGAATGACCTTCGCAAGGGCAATTTCGACACATTGTATCAACTGCAGAAAAAAACAGCAAAAAGCCAATTTTCGATCATAAAAAAGGCGGCAAGCGCCGCCTTTTTAACCACTTAGCCGGCAAAGCTAAACGCTTTTTACCGCCTCAGCGATGCGGTGCGCAAACTCGTGCACCTGATCTTCATGCTCGCCTTCCACCATCACGCGGATTAGCGGCTCCGTACCCGATTTACGCAGCAGGACACGGCCGCGTTTTCCTAACGCCGCCTCCACTTCCGCGGTCACCGCTTTGACGTGCTCATTCTCCAGCGGGTTACCGCTGCCCTCGGTAAAGCGGACATTCACCAGCAGCTGAGGGAACATTTTCATCCCGCTGCACAGGTCATGCAGGCTCATGTGGTTGCGGACCATCGCCGCGACCACCTGCAGGCTGGCGACAATGCCATCGCCGGTGGTGGTTTTATCCAGCAGGATCACATGGCCGGAATTTTCCGCACCGATGCGCCAGCCTTTTTCCTGGAGCATCTCCAGTACATAGCGGTCACCGACCTTCGCGCGGGCAAACGGGATGCCTAACTGCTTGAGCGCCAGCTCCAGCCCCATATTACTCATCAGCGTGCCGACGGCGCCGCCGCGCAGCTGCCCCTGACGCAATCCTTCCCGGGCTATGATATAGAGGATCTGGTCGCCATCGACTTTATTGCCTTCGTGGTCAACCATAATCACCCGATCGCCATCGCCGTCGTAGGCAATACCCAGATCGGCTTTTTCCGCCAGCACGCGCGCCTGCAGCGCCCGCACGTCAGTGGCGCCGACCTCTTCGTTGATGTTGAGACCGTCTGGCTCGCAGCCCATCGCGATAACCTGGGCTCCCAGCTCGCGGAAGACATTAGGGGCGATGTGATAGGTCGCGCCGTGCGCGCAATCCACCACCACTTTCAGCGTGCCCAGGCTCAGTTCGTTGGGAAAGGTACCCTTACAAAATTCAATGTAGCGCCCCGCCGCATCAACGATACGGCTGGCTTTGCCCAGCTCAGCCGAATCCACGCAGGTGAGCTCTTTCTCCATTTCGGCTTCAATCGCCTCTTCGACATCATCCGGCAGCTTGGTGCCCTCAATGGAGAAGAATTTAATGCCGTTGTCGTAGAAAGGGTTATGTGAAGCAGAGATAACAATCCCCGCCTCGGCGCGGAAGGCGCGCGTCAGGTAGGCGATGGCCGGTGTCGGCATAGGCCCGGTGAACGACGCAGAGAGCCCCGCTGCCGCCAGTCCAGCTTCCAGCGCCGATTCCAGCATATAGCCCGAAATACGGGTATCCTTGCCGATGATAATTTTACGCGAACCGTGACGCGCTAACACTTTGCCCGCCGCCCAGCCCAGCTTGAGCACAAACTCCGGAGTGATCGGCGCATCGCCGACGCGGCCACGAATACCATCGGTGCCAAAATACTTGCGGTTACTCATAACGTTTTTTTCCCTTAGCGGCGAGGGTGGCTTCCACCACGCGCAGCGCTTCTACCGTTTCTTTGACATCATGGACGCGGATAATCTGCGCGCCCTGCATTGCTGCAATGACGGCACACGCCAGGCTGCCGTTCAGCCGCTCCGACGGCCCGACGTTCAGCAACTGACCTACCATCGACTTACGTGACATACCGACCAGCAGCGGCAGACCAAAGTGATGAAACTCCCCAAGCCTGGCCAACAGTTGGTAATTGTGGGAGAGATTTTTACCGAAACCGAATCCCGGGTCGAGCAGCAATTTTTCTTTTGCGATCCCCGCCTGTTCGCAGCGCACAATGTGCTCATTAAAAAAACGCTCAACATCGGCGAAGACGTCCTCATACTTCGGCGCCTCCTGCATGGTTTTTGGTTGTCCCTGCATATGCATCAGACACACCGGCAGTCCGGTTTCCGCGGCGGCCTGCAGCGCGCCGGGCTCGGTCAGCGAACGAATATCGTTGATGATATGCGCCCCGGCCCTGGCCGATTGGCGAATAACCTCCGCCTTGGAGGTATCCACTGAGATCCATACCTCAAAGCGCTGGGCAATGGCTTCAACCACCGGTATCACCCGCGCAAGCTCCTCTTCCACACTAACCTCAGCCGCCCCTGGCCGCGTCGATTCACCGCCGATATCAATGATGGTCGCGCCGGCGTTGATCATCAGATTGGCATGCTTCACCGCCTCAATCAGCGAATTATGGGCGCCGCCATCGGAGAAGGAGTCAGGCGTCACATTTAGAATACCCATCACGTGGGGGTGAGAGAGATCGAGGGTTGAGCCCTGGGCTACAAGTTTCATCACAAAATCCCTGAGACTGAAGAGGTTAAAAAAGAAAAACCCCGGAGCGGACGCCCGGGGTTTTAAGGTTAAACAAGCATCAACAGCGGTAGCTTACTTGTCGCCCAGCTGCTCTGACATGGTGTTGCCCGGGTTCGGCGTACGCGGTTCATCAACCGGACGCGGCGCACGAGGCGTGCCATTGTTGTCAGAGTTGTTAGAAGAACCAGGTTCTTCCCAACCCGCTGGCGGACGAACTTCGCGACGAGCCATCAGGTCGTCAATCTGCGGCGCATCGATGGTCTCATACTTCATGAGCGCATCTTTCATCGCGTGCAGAATGTCCATGTTGTCGTTCAGCAGCTGGCGAGCACGACCGTAGTTACGCTCAATCAGCGATTTCACTTCCTGGTCGATGATACGCGCGGTTTCATCGGACATATGCTTCGCTTTCGCGACGCTACGGCCGAGGAAGACTTCACCCTCTTCTTCCGCATACAGCAGCGGACCGAGTTTGTCGGAGAAGCCCCACTGGGTCACCATGTTACGCGCCAGGTTCGTCGCCACTTTAATATCGTTGGACGCACCGGTAGAAACATGTTCCGGACCGTAGATAATCTCTTCCGCCAGACGACCGCCGTACAGGGTGGAGATCTGGCTTTCCAGTTTCTGACGGCTGGCGCTGATTGCATCGCCTTCCGGCAGGAAGAAGGTCACACCCAGCGCACGACCGCGCGGGATAATCGTCACTTTGTGCACCGGATCGTGCTCCGGCACCAGGCGACCAATAATCGCGTGGCCCGCTTCATGATAAGCAGTAGACTCTTTCTGCGCTTCCGTCATCACCATGGAGCGACGTTCCGCACCCATCATGATTTTGTCTTTCGCTTTCTCGAACTCAACCATCGACACAACGCGTTTGTTGCCGCGGGCAGCAAACAGCGCCGCTTCGTTGACCAGGTTGGCCAGATCCGCACCGGAGAAGCCCGGGGTACCGCGCGCAATGATTGCCGCATCGATATCCGGCGCCAGCGGAACGCGACGCATATGCACTTTCAGGATCTGCTCACGACCGCGAACATCCGGCAGGCCAACCACCACCTGGCGGTCAAAACGGCCCGGACGCAACAGCGCGGGGTCAAGAACGTCCGGACGGTTAGTCGCCGCGATAACGATGATACCTTCGTTACCTTCGAAGCCGTCCATCTCAACCAGCATCTGGTTCAGGGTCTGCTCACGTTCATCGTGACCACCGCCCAGGCCTGCGCCACGCTGGCGGCCGACGGCGTCGATTTCATCGATGAAGATGATGCAAGGCGCGGCTTTCTTAGCCTGTTCGAACATGTCACGCACACGAGAAGCGCCCACACCGACGAACATTTCGACGAAGTCAGAACCGGAAATGGTAAAGAACGGAACCTTCGCTTCACCAGCGATCGCTTTCGCCAGCAGCGTTTTACCGGTACCCGGAGGGCCGACCATCAGGACGCCTTTCGGGATTTTACCGCCCAGTTTCTGGAAACGGCTCGGCTCACGCAGGTATTCTACCAGCTCGCCGACTTCCTCTTTCGCTTCGTCACACCCGGCAACGTCTGCAAAAGTGGTTTTGATCTGGTCTTCCGTCAACATACGGGCTTTGCTTTTGCCGAAGGACATCGCGCCCTTCCCGCCGCCGCCCTGCATTTGCCGCATAAAGAAGATCCAGACGCCGATCAGCAGCAGCATTGGGAACCAGGAGATGAAGATGGAAGCCAGCAGGCTCGGCTCTTCTGGTGGTTCGCCAACAACTTTGACGTTTTTAGTCAACAGGTTATCGAGCAGCTTCGGATCGTTAACCGGAATGTAAGTCGTGTAACGGTTACTATCTTTCTTGGTAACGTTGATCTCACGTCCGTTGATACGCGCTTCGCGAACCTGGTCCTGATTGACCTCTTGCAGGAAGGTAGAATAATCCACCTTGCGGCCATTCGACTCGCTGGGCCCAAAGCTCTGGAATACTGACATCAGCACAACGGCAATGACCAGCCAGAGTATTAGGTTTTTCGCCATGTCACTCAAGGGATTAACCTCTTATTACAACTGTGTTAAAAACAGCGTCAGGATACTCTATATCCAGTTTCTTTCAAACTTTCGTTTGAAATCTGCCGGTTATGGTTTACGCCCGGTCGCTACAATATACACTTCACGCGAACGAGCGCGGGAAGAGTCCGGCTTACGAACTTTGACCTTCGTAAACAGGGAGCGAATTTCTCGAAGATACTCATCGAAGCCTTCGCCCTGGAACACCTTCACTACAAAACTACCACCTGGCGCTAATACATCACGAGACATTTCAAGCGCCAGTTCTACCAGATACATAGCCCGGGGAATATCCACCGCCGGTGTTCCGCACATATTCGGCGCCATATCGGACATGACAACTTGGACTTTACTGTCGCCCACTCGCTCAAGTAACGCTTTCAGGACTAATTCATCACGAAAATCGCCCTGAAGGAAGTCCACACCAACGATTGGATCCATTGGTAAAAGATCGCAAGCGATGATGCGGCCGCTGTTGCCGATCTGCGTGACCGCATACTGCGACCAGCCACCGGGAGCAGCACCGAGGTCGACTACCGTCATCCCCGGCTTAAAAATTTTGTCACTTTGCTGTATTTCATCAAGTTTAAACCAGGCACGGGAACGTAACCCC